>Ga0210408_10001145_pt1 | contig 28868 bp, 25 predicted proteins | sample IncBWH4MmetaG_FD_155471 | JGI IMG/M metagenome (GOLD analysis project Ga0210408, IMG submission 155471) | Forest soil microbial communities from Barre Woods Harvard Forest LTER site, Petersham, Massachusetts, United States - Inc-BW-H-4-M | ecosystem: Environmental > Terrestrial > Soil >...
GGGTTTTGCCGGAACGCAACGGACCTCGTGGGGACAATTCCCACCTGCTGCTTGGGCGGGTTTCATTTCGCGCGCTGCTGCAGAGGCATCAGGTAGCTCAATCCATTGCGCATTTCGGGGCACTGGTCGATATCCGCCCAATCCAGGAGCGACTCCGGCGGCGCGCATATTGGGCTCATCTTTCTGAACAGCCGATCACCTGGACCAGACTATCGGTCGTCGCAGTGCTGGCCTATAGGCAAACATCAGGGACGACGCGGACCTCGCGCCCACATCCGGCCACCGGACTCGGAGATGCCACGGTGGCGTAAGCGCTGAACGCTCGATGTGCGGAAGCTGGGTGCTTCCAAGACAGAACTCTCTGAAATGCAAATTTGTTACTGGAGATAATTGGGTTCAGCAATCGATCTCACATTCATCTACGCTCCCTCGAGGGCCGGGTGGGGTTGGGCAGGGCCGCGTTTGAAACACAGCAGTAAAGTCGGAGCGAGCTCCGTTTCGTTTTCCCAATGTCTGCTATTGATGGATCGTGCACGCACATGCGCGCAACCATCGACAAGCAGACTAAGAAGTCTGCCGCGCTGGAGTTCAACCAGCGGCTTGCGCGGCGATCCTGCGCCCCAAAAAGCTCCCTTCCCCAATCCGCATGCGGAAACGCGAACGGAGCTTCGCTCCGGTTCGACCTGCGGGGCGTCCGCGAATGGGTCCAGCGTGGTCATTGCGAGCCGATGCCTGCGCAGGATCAAGGTCGATCCATATTGGGATATCGTAGCCGGCCGCTGGGATATTGAGAAATTACTTCCAGATTAGCGTAAATGGCGAGCAGGCCCGCTCATAGGCTTTTACGGAAGATCATGGGTGTTCAAAGAACGCGTGCCAAGTCGACCAATCAACCCCTGCAAAAACTTCCCCCCTTGTTTCTTGTAGCCGTCGAAGCCGGCAAGAAGAAATGCTTCGCAGATGCGGGCGACACTCTGACCTTCATGCAACGCAATGGCTTCAACTTCTTTCTTCATCCTTGAACTCACCCTGAAGGTCAGCCGAGTGTCTTTTTTCATCGGGGAATCTTAGCATCTCACACGTAGCCTTAGGAGTCAGGGGAATCTCAGTTGACTACAGGACATTTTTATGTCATCCTAATGTCATCCAAGTGTCATCCGTTTGGATGACTCGCGAGGTTTGAGGTGAAAACAAAGCAAGATCTGCGGAGACAGAATTTAGTGGTAGCCCGCAAGCGGTGGCCAGCCCAAATCGACTGTTCTTGTGTTCATGCCTTGAAGGAATTAACCGAAACTTATCGTTTCTCGATCCTTTTGGGAGACCTAATCATACTCAACAAGTGTTGGTATGTAACTCATACCGGTCTTTTGCGATTGGCTCGCCGAAGCAGATGTTCGGGTATAGAGGTTGAGCCTGTTCCGATCTTTTCCGATCCGTCAGTGGCACGTTGGGCATTCAAGGCCACTGTCTATAGGTCAACGAAATGCCGCGGCTTCTCTGGATACGGCGACGCCGATCCCTCCAACGTCTCGTCCCTGGTGACCGGGGCCGAGATGCGCGTTGCCGAAACCCGGGCCGTGAACCGTGCGCTGCGCAAGGCCTACGGAATTGGCATCTGCTCGGTCGAGGAGATCGGTTCTTTAGCCGAGCCGCAACCACATCGAGAATCGAAGAAGCTTCTGCCACAACCTGCCAATGGGAACTACGGCGGGCCCAAGGTCCGCGATCGCCTCTGCCAGATCATTCGCCAGCATCAGCTCGATGCCACCTTGGTGAAGTCCTACGCCACTGACTTCTGTGGGGTAAAGAGTCTGCGTGAGGCGACACGCGAGCAAGTCGAGAACTTCGTCGCGTACTTGTCCGACTGGGCCGAGAAGGACCGCAACGCCCTTCTGTGCCAGCTCAACAGCTACCTGCCCCGAGGAGACAACAAGGAAGGTGCCGCGTGAAACGTCGAATCCAAGGCTTGAACGAGACGGCCCACCTGCCCGCCGATTCTGTGCCCGACGGCATTTTCCTTGTCCGCGTCGACCGTGCACAGTACCGCTGGCATCCAGCAAAACCGTTCTACATCCTCCGTCTGTCCGTCCTTGAACCTCACGAACTCGCGGGGCGGGTGATTTCGGGGCGCGTCTATTGCACTGCCAAAGCACTGTGGAAACTGGGCTGGTTCCTCCGCGACTTCCTCTACGATCCGGACTTGCTCGGACGCGCGGAAGTCGACGAGAAGGCCCTAGCCGGACTTCGCGGGGTCGTGAAGATCAGCCATACCACCGTCAACGGCACTTCCCTGCTCAACTTTGATGGGTTCGCTCCTGCCAGTCAGTGGGAAGAGTTGTCCTTCGCGGCCTCGCCGAAGAAAGCGAGTCCCGAGGTGGCCTGATGACGTACAGCTTTACCCAGATCAGCCAATACCTCAGTTGCCCTCGCCGCTACCGGTATCGCTACCTCGAAGGATGGCGGGAGAAAGGCATTCGAGCAGCGATGCTGTTCGGGCGCGCCTTCGAGCAAGCGCTCTCCGCCTACTTCCGACGAGAAGATTCCGCCGCGGTATTGTTCAAGGAATGGGCTGCCCACAAGGAGAGCAAACTCGATTATTCGAACGGAATGACCTGGGACCGCATGCTGCAGCAGGGCATCCAACTGCTCGAGCGCTTTGCCCAGGACGATCGCATCCGCATTCGCCAGCCACGGAAGAACTTGCAGATCAAGTTCACGCGTCCTCTGCCAAAGGGTAATGACTTCGTTGCCTACGTCGACGCGATCGGGCGCCTGGACGGCACCCGCTGCCTGCTGGAGTGGAAGACCACTTCTACTCGGTATCCGGAGGAACCGCAGGGACTGCTGATGCTGGATCCTCAGCTGGTCTGCTACTCGTGGATGACCGGCATTCCCGACATCGCTCAAGTCGTCTTTGTCAGGAAACGCTTGGTTGAGATCCAGTACCTGCGCACCACCATCACCGAAGAGCAACGCGAGGAATTCGGCCGGTTGGTCGACGACACCATCCGCCGGATCGAATCAGCCCAGTTCCTGCCGCACAGCGGCGTTCGCTTCCCTCAGAACCCTTGCACCAGTTGCCCGTATGTCGGCCTCTGTCTGGGCCAACCGGAACTAGTCGACGCCACTCTGGTCCGCCGTCCGGGAGACGATCTTGGTTTGTTTGACGAGCTTACGTACTAGCAATCCGCCAATGCCGCCGAAGCTGAATAAGAAGCGGGCTCAGTTCGTCCTCACCAAGATCGACGAGATCCTGGCCTGGGAGCAGCGGAATGAGAAGGAGCGGGATACCCGGTTCGTGGAGCTGGGCAGGTACCTATGCGAGGTAAGGGCGGGGCAGTATTGGCGGGTGGAGAGCGTGAAGTCGTTCGACGAGTTCCTGGAACAGCGGTTCCCGGAATCCCGGAGGAAGGCGTACTACCTGATGTCAATCCATGAGCACCTGCCGCCGCAGGCGAGGAAGGACCTTAAAGAAGTGGGGTGGACGAAAGGGTTAGAGCTGGCGAAGGTGGCGCGGGCGGAGGGTCAGCAGTTTGATTGTGCAACCTGGCTGCACAAGGCGAGGGAAATGCCGAAAGAGCAGTTCAAGCGCGAAGTAGAGAAGGAACTGACCGGTCGGGAGTCGGAACCTCATGAAATCATCTACTTCAAGATCTATAAGAGCCAGATCCCAGTTATCGAGCAGGCGCTCGAGACCGCGGCCTTGATGCTCGGCACCGACAAATCCCGCGGCTACTGTCTAGAAATGATCTGCGCTGACTTCCTGGCGGGGGCGAATCTCGAGAACGGCAATCCCAAGATTCTTCTGCAATCCATTATACGGTTCTTCGCGTTCCTGCCCGATCAAGACCGCGATACATTCCTCGAACGGGTAAATGGAAACGTCTCATGAATCATAGAAACCCGAAAAGGCTGCGTATTAAGCTGCCGCTTGAGGTTTACAAAGAGCTCCAGCTCGAAGTCCTAAGACGCGACAATTGGAGATGCCAGAATTGCGGCTCTTCGCAAAACCTGCAGGTACACCATCAAAAATTTCGAAGCCGAGGTGGCGATGACTGTGAGCAAAACCTTATCTCTCTGTGTGTTCGATGCCACTCGTCAATACACGGTGGCTTCGATTGAATTCCTTTTTCACCGGCTAGTAAGGGGAGAGCGTTGAGCCGCGCCAGCGGTGCCGTTACTGTAATCGTATGAGTATCGGGTGGTGTTCCGGCATCGCTGGTACAGGAAAGATTCCACCGCTTTTGTCAAATATTGATATGGACGCTTGATATGTTGGCTTCGATCATCTCCTCGGGTGCGTTCTTAAATAGCACATTGCCTTAAAGAGTACACATTTGGAGCGTATATGGTACTAAGGGTGAGAGGAAGCGAGTGGACTTGCCGCGAAAAATGAGACAACCGGTTAAGAGACAAAATCCATGGAATGGAGAAAATGAGTCATGGGATTGTCTCGCAGACGTGGTTGGAATCAGTCGTGACCAGAAACTTGCGCCGCCGCACGCACAACAGGTTGTTTTTCCGCATCAGCCTGCGACCGTCCATCCGTGGCGACGCAATTCCTCGGTGATGCGCGGTCGCCTGTAGCACGGCCATTCCAGCGCAATGCGCTGGATCGCGTCGCGCAACTCCATGTCGCGATCTGTGCTGGGCTTGGGCCCGGGATCGTAGCGATAGAAGCTGCACCGGCTCACCCGGCCCAGCTCCAGCATGCGTTGAATCGTCAGTCCACCGCGTGCCTTAGCGGCGTATGGACCATAAGTGGTGAAGCGCCAACACTTATATAAGTGGAAGCATGTTTTGATAGTACTTATCAATTAAGCTCGAGCGCAGTTTTAACGAAATATGCGAGGATATTAGGACTTGATCCATCGCTCCAACTTTACTGTGCCTTCCGAAGTCATAATCAGTTTTGCTGAGGAAAATCGGAAGGCTCGACATCAGACAGTCTACGAAGCGTTGACGATGACAAACAGGCTCATGAAAGCCTCAACAAGAGATCAGCGAGCAGCACCAGGCATAGGCTTGGAAGCAGCCAGGAATACCAGTCGCTGCCTGTCTCAGCCATCCTGGTTCGCTTGCTTGATCGCATGCTGTCGCCTCAGTCAGGGATCAGTCTGAGACAAAGCTAGCGACTCGGCAATGGCTCGAACGTGGGGTTAATGAGGTGTATCCGTGCTGAGGTCTCAGGCAATGTCACAAAAGCGACAATGCTTAAGATGCTTACCGGATGCGCGACCGTAGCGCTCAAGCTTCGCAAATTCGGGCAACATCCTGAACTTCACGTACCGAAATGGTTTCAACCCAGCGGCAGCAGCCTATTTTGTTATCATAGAGACTAAATCCACAATTTTTTGTAAGCAAATCGGACTGGGAATTTTTCCAACGAGGAGGCCTCTTGAAGCGAGCACTGGTGTGTGGCGCAGGCGGGTTCATCGGCGGCCATTTGGTCAAGAAACTGAAGCGTGCTGGTTACTGGGTTCGCGGCGTGGATATCAAGGAGCACGAGTTCTGTCCAAGTGTAGCTGACGAATTCCTGCTTTTTGATCTCCGTCGCCAAGAAGACTGCGAAGCCGCGTTAACAGTCTCAGGTGGCAAACTCGACGAGGTATACCAACTGGCTGCTGATATGGGCGGAATGGGATTCATCCATTCGGCCGAGTGCGAGATTATGCACAATAGCGCCCTGATCAATATCTACATGACGCGCACAGCTGCCGAAATGGGCGTCCCGCGGTATTTCTTCTCCTCCTCGGTGTGCGTATATCGCGATATGCAACTCGGCGAGCCGGAAATGTCAGAAGAAGACGCCGTCCCGGCGCACCCGGACAACGAATACGGCTGGGAGAAGTTATATTCGGAGCGCGTAGCGATGGCTTACGAGCGGCGTTTCGGGATGCAAGTAAGGATCGCGCGCTTCCAGAATTGTTATGGTGCCGAAGGCACGTGGCGGGGGGGCCGGGAGAAAGCGCCCGCGGCAATCTGCCGCAAGGTAGCCGAAGTCGATGACGGCGGCACAATCGAGGTCTGGGGCGATGGAAGCGCGGTTCGTTCCTATACGCATGTCAGCGATATGGTGGAAGGCATTTTCATGCTTATGCAGTCCGACTTGCACGGGCCGGTCAATATCGGCTGTCCGCAGTACGTGAGTGTGAACGAACTTGCGGCCACGGTGGCGGAGGTAGCGGGAAAAGGAATTCACGTCAAGCACGTGGACGGTCCGGTGGGTGTGCATTCCCGCAATTTCAGCAACGCCAAAATTTATTCCATCGGATGGCGGGCGAAGGTTTTCCTCAAGGAAGGCATCGAACTGACTTATCCCTGGGTGGATGGGCAGGTTAAGACGCTCGTGAACCGGCCCAGCGTAGCGCTCATCTGACGCACACAGCTGTCTTCCCTGCTGGCGTGCCTGAACGCAGTCCGGTCAGCACTTCATAGCAGGTGAATCGTTTGACGAGTTCGAACAGTCTTGTCGGATGAGCGAGGTGAGGCATTCGCGCAGACGAAGGCGTTCAGAAGTGGACTGGTAGCAACTGAGAGTTCTGGCGCCCGCGTGGAACGTCTCATATCGAACATATGTACCGTATTTCTACGGGCCGCGACCTCACAGATTCTAAGCCAGAAAGTGCGGCAGCGGACCAAAAGCCAGTACGTTGACAAAGGATGAGAAACTTGCCTAAACTGTTGCACGCCTAACGAAATGAAAACACTGAGTTAACCACCCGTTCAACGATCTTGGATCTTTCGACGCGTTTGCTTTGATGCGAATGAATTCGGGCTGTTGAAGGTATTGTTATGGGCAGGGAGCAGTCTGGCTTAGGAGTTTTCCTCCTGGCGGAGAGCCGTCTGGTGAGGGATTTGTTTGCACGCGTTCTTGCAAGCAAGACCGATATTCGTGTTTTGGGCGCCGCCGCCCCTTCCTTACAACATTTGCCGGAGATCATTGCTGCCAATCCAGATGTGATGTTGTGCGATTCATTAGCAACTGTTCTATCTACCGATGATCTCATGTTAGAAGTACGCCGCAATCTTCCTACCGTCAGTATCGTGATGTTCGGAATGGACGCTGACCATGAGAAATTTCTCACCGCGATATATCATGGCGTCACAGGTTATGTACTAAAGGACGCATCGGCTGCGGATGTCGCCAGCGCGATTCGGGCTGTGGCAAAAGGAGAATCAGTGTGCCCCCCGACGTTGTGCCGGGTCCTTTTCGATCACATAGCTAGTTCGCAGTCGTGGCGTCCGGGCGCGCAAGTCAGGCAAAATCTGGGCCTCACCCGACGAGAACAACAGTTAGTGCAACTGGTCAGTGAGGGCCTTACTAACAAGGAGATTGCGTCCCAGCTTGATCTCTCAGAGCAAACAGTCAAGAATCACGTGCGCCGAATGTTGCGCAAAGTGGGTGCCAAGCACCGCTTGGAGGCAATCGAACGATGGCGTGAGCTGGGGTTCTGGACTTGACCCTCAGTTTGATTGCTCCTCTTCGATAATTTGTTCGATCCCTGGGGCCTGCTCACAATTGATTCCGACCTCGTGATGCTGGGAGTCGAAAGCGAATCAGTAAAGCTACCGCGAACTGCCTATTCAGTCTACTATTTAGGTGGCGTTGCCTTAGGCTTTCCTAGCCGGACATTGATCCCGACCATTGGTCCATAAACATTAATTCCATAATTAGGATATTTAGGCTCGGATAAATATAGATTTGATATATGCATATAACCGACGCCAGCCGAGATGGAATAGCGAGGGTTAAAGTTATATCTCACCCCGCTTCCTAACATCACCGTAAAGGTAAAGTCCTGCCCTTGTGCATAGCGAACCCCCAAAGGTTCCTTGGCGTCGATATTGCCCAGGCCGAGGCGTCCTTCAAAGTAGGGCGCAATTCTCCAGCGAGGTTGAACAAAGTTACGTCGCACGCCCATGATATAGACAAAGTAGCGTGTTTCAGGTCCCCTTGGAACTAAGGTTAAAGATCCGCTAACCGTAAGGTCCCAATTACCGCGAAGAAAATTAGGACCTCTCACACTGTCCATCTGCCACCTTAGCGAAGCAATGATCGGTGCAAGCGTATAATCGAGCGGTGCTCTGTTGTACCTACCGCTTGTTAGAAACGTGAAAACAAATGGGATATTGCGGGGAAGTACGCCTCCTTCCAAGGAAAATTCGAGCTTATTTTTATAATAGATTTCCCGATTGAAATCAGCCGGTTTAGGGTTCCGCAAAGTTACATTCAAAGGCGGGTCCTGTGAATCTTGAGCAAGCACAAAAGTGGAAAGAATGATACATGCAAGTACCAAAGTAGGTGTCTTCGATCGTCGTATATGCAGATTAGTAATTAAATATCTACGAACGAGAGGGTTCGCTAGTATGCTATAGGTCGAAAATCTATTTTGAGGTTTAGGATGGCTGGTATTTCTCGATGTTTCCTGGCCTTCTCCGAGATTGCTTAGACAATACTGATGTGGGTCGCCACGGTCGATCATAGCGTCTTACAAATCCTCATCGCATAAGGGATTCTGCCATCCCCAACGACCCGGCATTTTATTCCATCTCGGCTCGGTTGTCTGGCATTAACCCGTAAGGGGAATCGCATATTTCACCTGCGGCGTGGCTGTAACTTGCGTCGAGTCTAGAGGACGGCAGATGATGTTGTGTCTTCGACTGGTCATCATGCCAGCCAAGACGTGCACAAAAATTTGAACACGTGCGTCCGATGGTGCAAACACTTTTTACAAACCAACTCAAGTTGCGGTTGAAAACTAAGATTGGGTACCAAAAGAGTACTTGGCTCGACCCATATTTGGTACTGATGCCTACTCCGAATGGAGCCTCCATTTTCAGACGTGTAGCGAGGTAACCTCCACATTCCGGAGGTTCGGACTGTGGAGAAGATCAGAGTTCTTGTTGCGGCCCGCCCTCGCCTGATGCGCGAACTCGTGATCGAGCTAATATCTGGCCAACCGGACATCGAAGTCATGGCCGAGGTGCAGGACGATAGCAAAATCGCGGAGCTCGTACAAGAGTTACATCCCGATTGCGTTATCATCGGACTTGACGCGTCGGATAACCGACCCGACGTTTGTGATTCCCTATTCGAGCGGCATCCGCATCTGAAGATTCTTGCGCTCGCCTCAGAACGAAACAGCTGCATCTTTTATTCGGCGACGCTCAACATTCGTGCAAGCAGAGTGGAGACCTCTGAGCGGGGTATACTCGATGCCTTGCGGGGTAGGCACCCACTAAGTGCGTCGGTATTGTTCTCTGAGGGCAGCAAAAAGATTAACTAGTTCGGCGTAGAGTTTGGTCGCTAAAGCTTTTTGATTAATAGGGTTATCTCACAAAGGCCCATGTAAGTGAGGGGGCGAAGCTATGAGTGCAATCAACGCGAGGCGCGGGGGAGTTGACGTGGAAGAAAACGCGATTGCGGCCCGAGTTAAGCCCGAGCCCGAGGCGCCATGGTACGCAGCGTACACTTGTGCCAACCACGAAAAGCGAGTTACCGAGCAACTAGAGCAGTGTTGGATCCGCTCGTTTCTGCCGACTTATCAATCGGTTCGTCGTTGGAAGGATCGGCGAAAGCTGCTCGAACTCCCGTTATTCCCAAGTTATGTGTTTGTCCAGTTGGACGAGAAAAATCGACTAGATCTGTTGCGCCTGCCCGGCGTTTTGGGGCTGGTGTGCTTTCAGGGCAAGCCCGCCCCGGTCGCGAGTGCTGAAATTGAAAATCTCCGGCACGGCCTAGCAGATCGAACCGTGGTGCATCCACATCCCTATTTGAAAGCCGGCCGCAGAGTGAGAATTCGAAGTGGTTCCATGGCTGGTGTTGAAGGAATTCTAGTTCGCAAGAAAGATTGCACCCGCGTCGTTCTTTGTATTTCACTTCTCCAACGGTCGGTTTCCGTGGACATTGACGAGGCTGATGTTGAGCCGATTTGAAGAAGCTTCGCCCAGCAAGCTTGCCCCTCGCGAGCGCCAATGCTTTCGTTGTGGGTCCGGGAAGGTGGCGGCAAACACGATGAAAAAATCGCTCACGATCTCAATCGTATTCATTTGCTGGATTTTGTTTTGTCCGGCTCTGAAAGGCCAGGCGAACGAGCGGGCCAGCGACCGCACGAATGACCGGGCAAGCGACCGCTCTGCTGTCCAACCGGTCTATACCCAGCGCCCACGAACGCCCGATGCGTCAGAACTTGCAAAAGACAATTTCAACCGCGTGGCTGCCTCCGCGGTGCAGATTCGGGCTGTGCTTGTTCGTGACACCGGATTGCTTGTCGAACTCAAGCGTTGGGTGGCAAAGGAAGCGACTGACAATGGTCAAATTGTTGAAGATTCGGACCTCACGGACCAAGCGATTTTCGATCGACTGGACCGTGACCTCGCGTTTCGATCAGTCGCGACTCGCTTGTTGCAGCGGTATGGCTATCTGATGCCCACGCCAAATCCCGACTCCGAGTTAGGGAAACAACAAGATTTAATCCTGAAGGAACGCGTGAAACGGTTCGTTGCTCTTGAGGCCGAGCAGGACAATCAGTTGTTACATCCAGAGAAGAAACCTGAAGAGACAGAGCGCACGACAACATGCGACCCTGGGCGAGACGAGATTTGCGAGAAAGAGGATTCTCGCAATGTAAATCCCGATCGCCAAAGGCAGATTGAGCAGCAAATTCCCGAAAGTAACCCTTCGTTGCCCATGCTGCCGCCTGACCTCTCGCCGGGGTCATCCCAACCTAGAACGCTTAGAAGCAGCTTGCGAAGTGATGATTCGGACCAAGGCGACCGTTCACCGTTCTCCAGCTTGGAGCTGACATCAGGCACGGGAAATTCGGGTTCGGGCACGTCCGGAATGTTTGAAAACGGGCCTTTTTCACCAAGTATTACCGACCTGGTAGCAAGTCGGGGCAATTCCACTCTGGCTGACCGCTATGACGCGGAGGCCCACAATACCAATGCTAATATCCGCAACGAGTATCTTCGACCGAAGCGATCGAGACCACGTCGTCCACGGGACGAAGATGTCGAACCGGTAAAGATGGTCCGGCCCCCAAATCCATATTCTGATATTCCTTCACTCTATGACATGTATATGCAAGCCTCCGCCACCCAGCGTCCGGCGGAGCGCTTCGGCCTGGAAGTTTTTCGAAATACTACGAACCAACCAGGAGTAATTCCCATGGATCTGCCGGTCGGGCCTGACTACGTCGTCGGCCCGGGCGATAGTTTGGCTGTCGACCTATGGGGTGGCTACTCCCAAAGACTCGTGCGCCTGGTCGATCGTACAGGGCGAGTGTCACTACCCGAGGTGGGACCGGTGTTGGTCAGTGGCAAGAGCCTCGGAGAAGTGCAAACGACCGTCCAGCGCGCCCTGCGGAGTCAGTTTCGTGATGTCTCGGCGGATGTTTCGGTTTCCCGTCTCCGAACGATTCGTATTTACGTGGTTGGCGATGTGGTGGAAGCAGGCGCCTACGACATCAGTTCGCTTTCGACTCCTTTGAATGCTTTGGTGATGGCTGGTGGGGTCACGAGTCGGGGTTCATTACGGACCCTGAAGCACTATCGCGGCAAACAACTAATCCAGGAAGTGGATGCATACGACTTGCTATTGCATGGAGTGCGCTCAGATGTCCAACAGATGCAAAGTGGGGACACCATCCTCGTGCCTCCACTTGGCCCCCTGGTAACCGTTGAAGGAATGGTCCGGCGTCCTGCTGTCTACGAATTGCGAAACGAGACCTCTCTGGCAGAGGTTCTCGAGCTTGCGGGTGGAATTCTTCCGACAGCGGCACTGCGACACATCGAAGTACAACGAATCGAAGCGCATGAAAAGCGGACCATGCTCACCCTGGATCTCACGTCGAGCGGGGACAACCAAGCCGTTGATCAGCAGCTTCAAAGTTTCACGATTCATGGCGGAGATGAGGTGCACATTTTTCCGATTGCGTCTTACAACGAAGATGCCATCTATCTTCAGGGGCATGTGTTGCGACCGGGGCGCTATTCCTATAAGAAAGGCATGCGGTTAACTGACCTGATCTCGTCCTATGGGGATCTGCTTCCCGAGCCTGCACCCCACTACGCAGAGATTGTGCGCCTGAATCCTCCAGATTTTCATCCCACTGTTGAAAGTTTTGATCTTGCCGCCGCTCTAGCTACCCCGCCATCAAGTCCAACGTTACAACCTCTGGATACTGTGCGGGTATTCAGTCGTTACGATTTCCAGGCTCCACCCGACGTGTGGGTCGGGGGAGAGGTTCGAGGGCCTGGCAAGTACCGTACATCGGGCCAAGCTCATCTTCGAGATGCGATCTATCTGGCTGGCGGACTGGCGCCCGATGCGTCACTTGAATCCGCACAGTTGTTCCGGACCCAGTCGGACGGTACGATGAAGATCCTTAGCATTGACTTGCACGAGGCCCTTGCCGGAAACCCGGCGAGCGATATTCTTCTGCAGCCCCGCGACAGAATACTGGTTCATCGCAATCCCGCGAATGTTGATCCGCCCACGGTTTACATCAAGGGTGAAGTTGCAAAGCCTGGGCGCTACCCGTTCGCGGCGAATATGCGCGTCGAAGATCTGGTGCGGGTCAGCGGGGGACTAAAACGAAGTGCTGACCCGGAACTGGCGGATTTGACACGCTTCGCGGCTGCCAATGCTCCCGCCGGCACCAACCAACGAATGGAAGTAAAGCTTGCGGCAGCGCTCAGCGGGGACGCGAGCGAGGATGTACCTCTTCGCGACGGTGACGTACTTACCATCCGGCAGGTCCCACAATGGAATGCTCTAGGCGCCACGGTGGTGGTTCGCGGAGAAGTTCAGCATCCCGCCCCGTATGGCATCCAGCCCGGAGAAAAGTTGAGTTCTGTGTTGCGGCGCTCTGGCGGCTTTACTGACCAGGCTTACCCTTACGGAGCTGTGTTACTGCGCCCGCAAGTCCGGGAACTACAGACGACCTCTCAACTGGAACTGGTGCAGCGGATCAAAACAGAGGAGACTTATCTAAAATCTCTGCCGGAAGGCGATGCTGACCAGAAGAATGCCAAGCTCACCGCGATTGCACAGGCAGAGACCGCCCTGCAGCAAATGGAAGCGACCGCACCCGTGGGGCGGGTCGTCGTTCACATGCCGTCGAATATTAAGGACCCGGGCAGCCTTGCTAAGACGTCCGCCGACGTTACCTTGCAGGATGGCGACGAACTGATCATTCCGAAGAAAACCAACTACGTGATGGTCGGTGGCCAGGTGTATAACCCGACAGCTGTGAATTATGCTGTTGGCAAAAGCGCCAGGTGGTATTTAAGCCAGGCTGGAGGTATTACCCAGATCGGGGATAAGAATGCCGCATTCGTCATTCGAGCAGATGGTTCTGTTTTGTCAGCCAAGAACAACTCGAGCTTGTGGTCTGGTGATCCTTTGAATGCGGTTCTCAGGCCGGGAGACTCCATCGTAGTACCAGAAAAGGCCCCCAAGATCGCACCTCGCAATTGGTCTCAAATACTGCAGGCCGCCCAATTGGCCTCTTCCGTCGCTCTTACGGTCGCGTATATACATCCGTAAAGTTTGGGGGACCCTGGTTGAGAAGCAGAATTGGACTTCTTTGTGCCTTTCTGGGCGCTACGTTGACTCTTACGAACATGCTTTGGACTCAGGACAGCAGCAGCCAGAGCAATCTCCCAGCCTCTACGACTACGGGCCCGACGATTGGAGGCCAGGCTAGCCTGCCGATTGAGGATTCGGAAGTCAATCACGGAAGAAGCCTTCCGAAGCTCCTGACGGACTTTGGCGGGGACCAGAAGCACATTTGGACGAGCCCTTCGCGCATTCGATTCGCAGATGCAGCCTGGCTCGTTCCTCTGGGTGGACTCACCGCGGGACTGCTTGTGACCGACAGACAGTACAGTGCCTCGCTCTCCAATAAGTCGTCCACCATCAGTCACTATAAAACCGTATCGAATCTGGGAATTGCTACTCTCGCAGGGGCGGGGGCAGGCATGTACCTGTTCAGTTTCCCGACCCACAACGAGCATTGGCGTGAAACTGGTTGGCTTGCGGGTGAAGCAGCCGTAAACAGCCTAATCGTGACGGAGGCGTTCAAGTACTCGCTAGCACGTCAACGGCCCTATCAGGGTAATGGAAGCGGAGCTTTCTTTCAGAGCGGTACCGCATTCCCCTCTGAGCATGCTGCTGCCGCTTGGTCTGTGGCGGGCGTCATTGCCCATGAATACCCGGGCCTACTTCCAAAGCTCTTTGCGTATGGTGCTGCCGCGGCGGTGGACTTCTCGCGCGTCCACGCACGTCAGCATTTTCCGTCAGATGTGTTAGTCGGCAGCGTGCTCGGCTACCTGGTGGCGCAGAGTGTTTACACTCGTCGCCATGAACCTGGGTTGCGCGGAGGTTCTTGGGATCCGCCGAGCGAATTTATCGACGCGGATAGCAAACACTCCCCGGCAAACATGGGCTCACCTTACGTTCCATTGGAGAGTTGGATTTATCCCGCATTGGAGCGACTTGCTGCCATGGGGTATGTCAAAACCGCAATCCTGGGACTACGTCCGTGGACACGGCTAGAGTGCGCGCGCCTCGTCAGCGAAGCTGCTGAACACCAAGCCGACACGGACAGCCCAGCGGAGATGCAACAACTGTACGCCGGTCTTTCTGAGGAATTCGGCCACGAACTAGAGGTAATGAGCGGCGAATCGAACTCTCATGTGCAGTTGGAGTCCTTGTACCAACGCTCTTTGGGAATCTCCGGGAAGCCATTGACTGACAACCAGCATTTCGGGCAGACGATTCTGAACGACTACGGAAGGCCGGTTCAGCAGGGATTCAATACAGGCGCAGGCGCATCCACTTGGGCGACGGCGGGCCCCTTTGTGCTCTACGCTCGAGGTGAATACCAGTACGCGCCATCCTCTCCGAGCTTGTCTCAAGCAGCACTGGACTTTATCGCGACTGCAGACCAGCTGCCAAGTAATCCTCCCGCAATGTCAATACCCGCCACGAAGCGCTTTCGGTTGCTGGATGCCTATGTCGGAATGACTCTTTCCAACTGGCAGATATCGTTCGGAAGGCAGAGTCAGTGGTGGGGACCAAGCGAGAGTGGGCCGATGCTTTTCACGGATAACACGGAGCCCCTCAATAACATGTTTAAGATCGATCGAGTTCGCCCTTTCCGGCTGCCGTGGCTGTTTCATTATTTGGGCGACATCCGGCCGCAGTTCTTTCTGGGACAGCTTTCGGGACATGACTTTATTAATAACGCCTTTTACGGGGGCGGTGGCCACGTTGGCCAATACGGTTATGCTCTACATCCCCAGCCGTTTCTGAGCGGAATAAAACTAAGCCTTAAGCTGACCGAAAACTTCGAATTCGGCCTATCAAAAACGACCGTCTACGGAGGCCCCGGAAATCCACTCACGTTCAAGACGCTGTTCCAAAGCACTTTCGGCATCCATGCCCACGGGGGAGCGCTTGGTGATGGCCGCAGCGGTGCTGATTTTTCCTACCGTATCCCCAAGCTGCGTAATTGGGCGACCTTCTATGGGGAAGCGATGAGCGAAGATCAGGCTTCCCCAATCCCTTACATAAGACAGTCGATCTTTCAGGGTGGACTGTACTTCGCGAAGATACCGACTATGCCCAAGGTCGATTTGAGACTTGAAGGTGGGACAACCAGCGCCATCAGTTACGACGCTGAGCCAGCCAGCTATTTTTATTGGAACGGTCAATACGTCAATGGATACACGAACAACGGAAATTCGTTAGGTTCCTGGATGGGGCGATCTGCCCAAGGTGAAACCGCACGGATCGACTATTGGTTTTCCGCCAAGAATAAGATCGGGCTTGATCTTCGACATCGAACGGTGGACCGACAGTTCCTTCCGCAAGGTGGAACTCAGAATGATATCGCGGTGAATGCGGATTTCTTTGTTGCGCCGGGCTTTCGTTTTTCTGGCAGCGTACAGCACGAACGTTGGCTCATTCCCCTGCTTGCTGCGAACCGCCAATCCAACTTTGCAGTGTCCTTTCAAATGAGCTTCTGGCCGGCTGTACGCGCCCCTTGGTGAACTTCTTCACGGCGAGCACATCCACCACCGAATCCACAACAGTTTTGGGCGCAATATTCGATTTTGCCAGTGTATGCTGGACCGACCCAGTGCGTATATGGGCGTGGTAACGTTTGAATGCGCGAGCCTGAACCCGAACTCCGCATCTCAGGGCACAGCTACTGCATCCCCCCAAACAATGCTGCTCCTCCGAAGCCATTGCGGGAATGGCTCCGGGCTCATATTCTCGTTGTCAGATGTGCAGCGCCCAGCGATCCGCGACGCTTCGAGTGATTGTGGTCAAAATTCTCGAACTCGTTGTGACCAGTAGGATCGATTTTCGGAATTGCCAAGAATGAAGCGCACAACACAGACCGTATCACCAATGGTAGAGCGCACCGCAAGTATGGAGCCCCTTATTGGTGACTACGGCCAGGAAAATATTAATGGCGCCGGCGATCAGCCCATGGTCGAGTGGCTATGGGTGCTTTGGAACCAGAGGCTGTTCTTGTGGCGCGTTTCAGCGTGCGCACTCCTGATCGCGACGGTAATCGCTTTCCTGATACCCAAACGTTTTCAGTCGACCACGCGGCTTATGCCACCGGACCAACAGTCGGGAACGGGTCTAGCGATGCTCGCTGCAATGAGTGGAAAGGCGGGAGGGGGTTCGGGTATCGGCTCGGGGATAAACCTGGGCGGTCTGGCCGGCGATCTTCTTGGGATGAAAAATACCGGGGACCTTTTCCTGGAGATCCTCCGCAGTCGTACAGTCGAAGACCGGTTGATTCAGCGGTTTGACCTGCGCAAGATCTATCGCGACAGATACTGGGAGGATGCCCGCAAGGACCTTGCGAATAGTACCGATCTCTCGGCAGATCGTAAGAGTGGCGTCATTACGATTATGGTTATCGACCGCGACCCGCATCGCGCCCAACTGTTGGCGCAGGGCTATGTCGAAGAACTCGATCGTTTGGTGGCGGAAGTCAGCACCTCCTCTGCTCGTCGCGAACGCCAGTTCATTGAAGAGCGCCTGAAGACTGCCAAAGTGGATTTGGACCAAGCTTCAAAACAGTTCAGCGAATATGCCAGCCAGAATACTACGGTCGATATTACCGCGCAGGCCAAAGCGATGGTCGAAGGCGCCGCGCGTTTGCAGGGGGCACTGATTGCTGCCCAGTCAGAACTGGAAGGATTGGAGCAGATCTATACTCCGAACAACGTCCGCGTAAGGTCCTTAAGAGCCCGCGTGGATGAGTTGAAGCGCCAGTTGCGGAATCTGGGAGGAGATACCTCCGCCGGCCCCTCCGGCAGTACCGGCGGCAACCTCGATCCCAAGCCGCAGGAATTTCCTTCCATTCGGCAGTTGCCGCTGCTGGGCGTTCGGTGGGCCGACCTGTACCGTCAGACCAAAATCGAGGAAACCGTTTACGAGTTGCTTACCCAGCAGTACGAACTGGCCAAGATTCAAGAGGCTAAGGAGATTCCGGTCATCAAAGTGTTGGATGCGGCGGTTGTTCCCGAAAGGAAATCGGGACCCCATCGGCTGTTGATCATGGTTCTAAGCACGCTGTTTGCATTTGTGGCCGGTTGCGTCTGGCTGATGGGAAATGCGATCTGGCGCGATATCGATCCATCCGATGCCCGAAAAGTGCTGGTGCGGGAGATGGCGACAACTGTGCAAGCAAGGTCTCTATATTGGCGAAACCGCTTGCGGGACCGTAGAAGAAACGGATCGGAGCCGAGCGGTTCCTAAATCGACGAACCCCTTTCCTGGGTTTGGCTCGTTAACTCAATGTTATTCCAGCGATCTCTAGACGTCGGTGGTGAGGGCATCATGAGGACATTCCTCACTCGGAACGAGTGGAGTCTGTGATGATGCTAGATGTGAGCACGAAGGCCTCAAATTCAGAGGTCGCGCCTGGATGCAAGCGGAACACGCCGGCGATCAGTGTATATGAATTTGGGGGGTCGGAAACGCAAGTCCGCGAAATACAGCGTTTCTTCCTGAGATACTTTCGTCACTGTCGCAACGTTGCAGATCTGGGGTGCGGGCGGGGCATTTTTCTTGAACTTCTGCGCAACGCTGGGGTTCAAGCCCTTGGGGTGGACAACTCGGAAGAGTCCTTTCAGGCCTGTCAGGCGAAGGGCCTGGACTCGATCTATCAAGGTGATATCTTCACTTTCCTCGCTGACAGTCATCAGCGTTTTGATGGCATCTTCTGCAGCCACGTTATTGAGCACTTGGCCTACGAAGATGCTGTCCGCCTGATGGAATTGTGTTACCAAGCGCTACAACCAAATGGCCGCATGGTTGTTGTGACGCCGAATTCCCGAGATCTCGCGGTCTCCGGAGAGATCTTCTGGCTCGATCCCACCCATGTCCGCTACTACCCCTTGCTCTTGCTGAAGCGCATGGCAGTGTTAGTCGGCTTCGATGCGACAGACGGAGGAAATGTTCTAGGCAGCTGGAGGGCAGTGCCCAAACGTGAACTCGTCGGTTTCGCACTGCGCCGGTTGTTTTGGGGGCGTTTCTTCGGAAGACCGAACACCTATTTGGTAGCAGATAAGATTTCGAAATGAGCCCCGATCTTCAAACTTCGGCTTGTAACTCGGTGATGGATACTGGGGAGGAGTTGTCTTCGACTCCACCAGTTGCTCGATCGCGTGGCAGCATTTTGATATTAGTGGCGGTCCTTACTACGTTCGTGACTGCCGTAGGTTATTTTAGAGACGCGGTGTTTGCTTCCAAGCTGGGTGCTTCTGCGGGAATGGATGCATACTTGGCGGCTCTTTTTGTACCTAACACTCTCTACCTGGTACTTATCGCGGGCACCATGTCTCCGATATTTATGACTGTCTTTTCTCAACACGAGAATCGAAGTCATGAAGACGCTTTGATCGTCTTCAGGGTCACAAGTACCTTCGCCGGCCTAACCCTTTCTGTTCTCGTATTGGTAGGGATGTTTACGGCGCGCTTCTGGCTGCTGCTGCTGTTCTCCGGTTTTACACCCGACCAAATGCGGCTCTCTCTTCAAATCTTGTACATTGTCTTTCCGGCAATCGTGTTTCTCGGTCTGGCGGGCATGGTATCCGCTTTACTAAATTCGCTTGCGCATTTCACTGCACCCGCGCTTTCACCGGCTATGTATGCTGCTGCAACAGTGCCTGTCCTTCTGCTTGCACCGCGGGACAGACTCATCCATTGGGTGGCGGTAGCTACCGCGGCAGGACTGGCTGCGCAACTGTTCGTGCAACTTCCTACAGCTGCGTCGCTAGGCGTGCACTGGCGCCCCGACTTCAATTTCAGACACCCAGCCCTGCGCCAGCTCGTGCGACTGGCTCTGCCGCTGCTGGCGTATCTAGTAGTTGCGAATGCATCGCTAGTGATCGAGCGCAATATCGCCTCAAAGCTCTCGACCGGGGCAATTTCAATAGTCAACTACGCAACCCGCCTGTTTACGATTCCGGGAAACCTTTTGATCATGCCGTTGGCGGTGGTGTTTTACCCCACATTTGCTCGAGAGGCCGCGCGTGAAGGGCGAGGCAATCTGGAACGAGAACTCCGAGATGCTTTACGCATTGCGGTATTCCTGGCACTCCCGGTGACCTGCTGGATGGTTGTACATGCTCTGCCTCTAACGCGCGTGATATTTGAACGAGGGCAGTTCGATTTCACTAATTCCACCCGCACGGCCGGAATGCTGACTCTTTATTCTCTCGGACTGCTTCCCAACGCCGTGGCCGTGATTTTGTTGCGCGCTTTTTACGCTGTCCAAGACACCGTTACACCTTTGTTGGCCGAGGCGGCGAACCTTGCTTGCTACGCCTGGTTTGCACCCCGACTCGCCGAGCGTTATGGACTTATTGGTCTGGGGGCGGCGCGCGCAGGCTCATTCGTGCTCGTTGCCGTGATCCTGTTATTTGCCCTCAGAAATAAACTCTCAGTTTTGTCCTTCACCGGATCCGCGTTCTTACTGAAAACCGCATGTGGCTCCTTTGCGCTGGGCGCAACGACCTGGGCTGCCTCTTTGCTGTTGACTGGCGTTTTCCAGCAGCATGGATTTCTGGTCCGCGCGCTGATTATGGTATTTCTCGGGGCCTTGGGAATCAGTGTCTACATCGGCATTTGTTATTCGCTTGGGGTGCGGGAAGTAAATTCCGTGCTTAAGTTGTCTTATGGGTGGCTACCCTCCACGTGGAGAGCCGAAAGATTCGGAGAGACCTCGGTGTGAAGATCGCGCTTCTTATACATGAGCTCCAAGTTCAAGGTGGAGGGGAACGCCAGTGTGTAGCGTTGGCTCGAGCGCTACAAAGCGCTGGTCACGATGTGACGCTTTACACTTCAGTGTACAAGCCTGCGTGTTATGCGCAGATATGTTCGGAACTGAAAATTCGCGTCACTGGGCGCGGATGGTTGCCGCGAATGGAAAGAAGTGCCTACCTGAGACGGTTTCTGGATATGCGGCGCATGTTAGCTGCCATCGACGAAGCGCATGATATTTGGAATCCACATCACTGGCCTTCTCATTGGGCCGCAGTGTGGCTCAAGGGTAAGCTTGGCGGCCAGGTGGTTTGGATGTGCAACGACGTCCCTGATTTCAAACAAAAATATAGTGGTGCCCGGGTCAATCATTCCCTTGTAGAGCAATTCAAATCATTGCTCTACAAATGGATGTGGAAGTACGATGCGCGCCAAATTAGGGGTATCGACCGGACGGTAGTTTTGTCCGATTGGACTAAAGCGGAACTTTCCGAGGTCTATGAGACTCCCATTTCGGTAGTGCGAAGCGGCATGGATAGCGGGCTTCGCATTCCCGGCGACTCTGAAAAAATACGTCATCGATTTGGTTTTGCCTCAACCGATTTCGTCGTACTTTGGTTCGGTATCTTCATGCCACATCGCCGACTGGAAGATGGCATTGTCGCCACTGCGCGCTTGCGCGAGCGAGGGGTGAGCGTGCGGCTTCTTCTGGCCGGGGCTACCTCCGCATCTCCCGAGTACGCCGCGCAGCTCAGAAGCGTTGCTGCTGAACTCAAGGTCCAAGACTTGGTCGTATTCGCTGGGCCGGTCTCTGAAACAGAGGTAAACGATTATTACGCTGCCGCCGATGTGTTCTTGTTCCCAAACGTGAACCAAACTTGGGGATTGGTTGTCATTGAAGCAATGGCGGCGGGGAAACCGGTCGTGGTATCCACTGGTTCCGGGGTTCATGAAGTTCTTGAGGACCATAAGACAGCTTTGAAGGTGCCGCCATACGATCCAGACGCCATAGCGGAAAGGCTCGAGCTTCTGTACAGGAATCCCCGCCTGCGTGCTGCGCTCGCGGACTCGGGGAAAAACTATTCCCGAAAACGCTTTTCATGGGAACGGTACGCGCAGGAGATGATGGATGCTTTTGAGCAGGCTCAAACTAGTTCCATGAATAAGCTGGGCACTGCCCCCGAAGCTCCTCAAGCCCTTGCCCCAGTCGCCCGTTCTCGAGGGGATGCAAGATAAGTTGGAAGTACTTTACATCTGTAACGTCTGTCGCAGCAATAACGTGTCAACGCTGGACGCGACATCGAACATCTGTCGTTGTGAAGGCTGCGGCTTCGTGTTCGATAATCCTCGGCCCTCAGCTGAGGACTTGGTTGCATTCTATTCCAAGCCCAGCAAGTACGACTCTTGGCTGGCAGAAGTTGAGGCACGGGATCGCTTGTGGAAAGGGCGTCTGCAGCGGCTTCTGCGAACCCGTAAACCGGGCTCCCTCCTTGACGTTGGCACAGGTATCGGGCAATTCTTGGTGCATGCGCGTCCTTACTACACAGATGTCTGCGGAACGGAGATCTCCAATAGCGCTATTGAACTTGCATCCCAAATGTATGGTTTGTCGCTCTATCGTGGGACCATTGAGCGCATCAACTTTAACGGACGCTTGTTTGATAATCTAACCTTGTTCCATGTCCTGGAACACGTAAGCGACCCCGCAGCTGTCGTTCGCAAGTGCCACTCCGTGCTCAGCGATGATGGTGTGCTTGTCGTTGCTGTTCCCAACGATTTTAATTCGCTCCGCGCCCGAGCCAAACGCGCATTGTGTCGATTAACATCGAAACGTATTCACCAGGTGGGCCGGGCGGGGTTGCCTCGCCTTACTCTTGATGGAAGCTTGCATGAAATTCATCTTTCTCATTTCACGCCGCGCGTGTTGAAGCGCTTGCTGCACGAATGTGGATTCGTGGTATTGGAAAGCGGGCTGGATAGGTATTACGTGGCGACTGGCAGTGCACGGGTGCGCCAAAATATGTGGTACGCGATCTGTTCTATCGTGCACTCGCTGTTCCGAGTGAACCTATACGACACGATACTGGTAATCGCGCGCAAGCAGCCAATCTAGCATCGCATCGAGATATATGTTCCAGCACTTGGTAGCTTGTTCCGAGCCAATCCAAACAGTACAGCCGCACGGAGCGAAGGTTTGTCTCGCGCAGACAGCCGAAACGAGACGTTGCGGACTGCGAGTCCAGTAAATTTCGCCCTGGCATGAGCGAGGGAATCACTAGCGACTTACGAACGCTGTCATCCGGGGACGGACAGCGCACCAGTGTGGCAATTTTGCTGGCTGCGATTGCGGTTTTCGTTGTCGCAGTGGCCACGGAATCGGGACAACTGACAGCCCTTGCCGTTTTTCTGGGAGCAATATTCGTGTTGCCGTGTGTGCTATGGCATTGGCCCTATGGGGCCTTGGCTGCCCTGTTCGCCGCGGCGGCGGTGCCACGTATAAGCCTGAAACTGTTCGGGCTGAATATGAAGGTGGAGCACGCCATTGCAGCCCTAATCGCGGTGTGCTTCCTTATATTTTTTAGGAGCCGGCTACTGAAGCTCATCACCGCCGATTATTTTCTGATTGGGTTCCTTTGGATTACCGTTTGCAGTTCAGCCGCTTTCTCACCGCAGCCCGGCACAACGCTGAAGAATGCAGCCATCTTTATATTGGCAGTCCTGCCCTATTGGCTGCTTCGCGAACTTGTCCATGACAATGAAACGCTCCACAAGGCTGTGTATTACTTCCTTATCGTCGGCGCGCTTGAGGCCGCATACGGGATCTTTTGCTTCATTAGCTATGCTTTGTTTGACAGTAAGTTCGGTATCACCCATTACTTCTACTTGGCGGATCTTGCAGCCGTGCACGGGTCCCAGTGGGAGCCGAATATCTTTGGCAGCTACGTGAGCTGCTTTGCAGCAATGTTCCTGTTCTTGTACCTGCAAGGAGGGAGCGCACGGCGTTGGTATCTTGCGGGCCTCGTGATGGCCGGAATAGCGGCTCTCCTGAGCTTGGCGCGGGCTTCGTGGATAGGGTTTGCAGTGGGCGCGACGACAGGGGTATTGCTTCGAGCAGATGTTAGGAGATTTATCCGGCGCTTCCTGGTTCCGGCGTTGGCAGCCACATGCGTTGTGGCTTTAGCGGCGGTGTTGGCCTTGCGCATTGACCCGGTCCGCGAACGGGCCAGCAGCCTCTCGCCCGAAACTTTACTCGAAGATCCCACTCTTGTGCATCGAATGATATTTATTGACCTTGCCCTTAACGATATAGCGTCCCATCCCTGGTTCGGCATGGGGAGCAATAGCTTTGGAGTATTGTGGGACTGGGAGACCGACGAAGGAACCGAACCGGCCTGGGTAGGAAACATTTTTGTTCGAATATGGCACGACAGCGGCTTGGTGGGACTAGCTTTATTCCTCGGATTTGTCGCCACGTTGATTGCACAGTCTTGGAAGATTTTCAAGAAGCAGCGGTCAAACGAACTTGGAATTTTGGCAACTGCTCTTTTGGTCGGTCTTATTGTTCTGGCCGTGGCTTTTCAGGCGACGGAGGCCTCCACACTCGCTTGCACATGGGTGCACCTGGGCTTGCTTCGGGCATTCATCTCCGTGTCGCAGCAGACAAATCCGATTCCGAAGATCAATGCGTAACACTCGCCTTCCCGATGACAAATGAGCCGAAACTACGCCACTGGCAATTGACATCTCCCAGGCACTCTCGTGGATTTCCAGCGAGTTCCTTACAAGTGCAATTCGGAGAGCAATGTGAATGCGTTCAATGAGAGTCTGGTTGCTGCTCCGAACATAAGTCCTTCAACTCGCAGTCTTCGGGTTGTTTTCGATATGACTTTCCCGAACCGGTTGAAGACGGGGACGCGGACTTATGCGACCGAGTTGCTGGCTGCTTTGCAGACCAGTTCATCGCATCAGTTCACCTGTTTGGCTGAGCCGGTCCCGGACCGCAGTCGTACAATCTGGGGCAAGATGTGGAATGGGCTTCGAAATATTTTATGGATTCAGATCGTGCTTCCCATCAGATTGTTTTGGTTGAAGGCAGATGTTTTACATGCACCGTCATTCTTCGCACCTTTGCTGTGTCCATGTCCTGTCGTCTTGACCATTTATGACACTCTGTACCTGACACAAGCGCAGCACTACGGTGACAGGCTTTTCCTGCTGTACGCAAAGCTTTTCATCAAGCCGGCGATTAAGCGCAGTTCATTGGTCAGTACGCTTTCGCAAACCTCAAAAACTGCCATCCTCTCGACGTTTGACATTCCCGACCAGAAAGTACACGTTATTTACCCCGGGGTCAGCTCGCGTTTTCGACCAACGCTGGATGCCGTTGAAATCAGACGTCTGCGTGAAAAATATCACATCATGTCTCGGTTTTTCCTTTTCGTAGGCGCTTTGGAGCCACGAAAGAATTTGCCATCTCTGCTCCGAGCCTTTCACCTGTTTTTGAAAACTAAGCAAGGCAGCGAACACTATCAGCTCGTTTTAGCGGGGCCAGGAGGGCCCGCTTTGCAGGAGTTGCAGCAGATAGCCCACCAGCTTGGTATATCGGAACACGTGCATTGGCCTGGCTATGTCACAGACGACGATGTCCCGACCCTGTATTCTGCTGCCGAGGCCTTTGTGTTCCCATCTCTCGGGGAGGGTTTTGGGCTGCCCATTGTGGAAGCTATGGCCTGCGGCACGCCCGTGGTTACGTCCAACGTTTCCTGCATTCCAGAGATCGCCGGCGACGCTGCTTTGCTGGTGGATCCGACGGATGCACAAGCCCTGGCCAGTGCGATGGAGAGAATTGTTTTGGATGATGCTGTGCGGCGGCAACTGGTCACGAAGGGATTGGAGAGAGCAGCGTTGTTCTCTTGGCAAAGAACGGCTCAGGAAACAGAACAATTGTACCGCCTCGCTTGCCAGGACAGGTTCCGAGATTTCCCTTCGTGAGAATCGGGATCGACGCGCATTACTTGGGAAACCAGAAAACAGGTAATGAGACCTACACTTTGAATCTAATGCAAGCGCTAGCACGAGTTGATCATGAGAAGAACGATTATTTCTTGTACTTAACGAATGCCCGAGTCGCTGCCCATCCAGTTGTGGACGACTCCCGTTTTCAGAACCGGCTACTAAAACCTTCCGCGGCTGTTTTCCGGATTCCCTTGGTATTTCCTTACGAACTGGCACGGCGTCCAGTGGATGTCTTGCATGCGCAGTATTTTGTTCCGCCCTTTGTGTCCTGCAAGACGGTGGTGACCATCCATGACGTTGCGTTCGTGGACCGTCCAGAGCTCTTTAGGCCAATGCACCGCCTGGGGCTGCGGAGCCTCGTTCCGCGTTCCATCCGGCGAGCAGAGAGAGTTTTTGTGGTGTCTCAGTGGCTGAAGGACGCCATCATTGAGCTTTATGACATAGAGGCTGAAAAAATTGTCGTCACCCCTCTAGCCGTCAGCCAGCATTTCTGCCGGCGCGACATCGAGTTCGCGCGCGCATATCTCGCGGAGAATTTCGGGATCAGGGGACCTTTTGTGCTCTACGTCGGCAATATTGTCCCTGGCAAGAACGTGGGCGGGCTCCTTAATGCTTTTGCCAGCTTGCGCACTAGCAACAGCATGCAGGAAACGAAACTGGTCATCGTTGGCCCAAAGCTATGGGGATGGGCTGCGGTATCCGCGCTGGTGGAAAAACTAGGGCTGCAACAACACGTGATTTGCACGGGCTATGTGTCGCAGGAGAGCCTTCCACACTTTTATACGGCATGCGATGTTTTTGTGTTTCCCTCGTTCTCCGAGACGTTTGCCTTGCCCGTGTTAGAAGCGATGTCCTGCGGTGCCCCCGTTGTCGCGTCCAATCGCGGCGCGTTGCCCGAGGTAACCGGAGGCGCCGCATTACTTGTCGATCCTGAAGCGCGGGAGAATATTGCCGCAGGTATCCTCCGTGTCTTAAACGATCCGAGCGTCGCATGCGACTTGAGGAGGAAGGGAATTGAGCGTAGCCGTGCATTTACCTGGGAGGCCACGGCCGCAAAGACGCTGGCGGTCTACAACGAACTGATGTGAACCATGAAGGGTGCAGGTCAGTGCTGTTCGCACTATCAGGCATCGTAGGCTTTCGCCAGATTGTACTGTTGCGGTATTCTTTGCAGACTGCTTTTTCCCACCAAGGAGAAAGTCGTTCGAGCACGTCGATGCCACAGGAAACAAATCCTTTCGGGCCCGAACTGATTTCCGTCCCTCGCAACATACCGTACGGAGCTTGCTGATGCACATTGCCATGATCGGCATTAAAGCGATACCCGCACGGTTCGGTGGATTTGAGACTGCGGTCGATGAAACGTCCCGTGGACTGGTGCGTTTGGGACATCAGGTCACTGTATATAACCGCAAAGGCATGTCCAATCACAACTCGGCAGTCTACGATGGCGTCACGCTTGTGGAACTGCCCACCCTGAAATCCAAAAATCTGAGCACGATTGTCCATGCATTTCTGTCGACTCTGCACGTCACATTTCGACGGGTGGACGTGGTTCACTTCTTTACGACTGGAGCTACGCTGTTTGCGCCGCTCCCAAGGCTCTTTGGGAAAAAAATCGTGTGTTCGGTCGACGGCTGCGACTGGCAACGAGCAAAGTGGGGCCGTTTTGCAAGGTGGTATCTGCGTCTCTCGGAGTGGATCGCCGCCCGGTGCTGTCATTCGCTGATTTCCGACTCCCAAGATGTCAATCGGTACTATGCGGAAACCTATGGGCAGCACTCGACTTGCATCACCTACGGAGTGCGCGAGTATCGGTCGAAACAACAGGAAGTGCTCGATCATTTCGGACTAAAGCCTCGAGAATACGTCCTGTTTGTTGGTCGGCTAGTCCCGGAAAACAACATACACCATTTGATTTCTGCCTTCGAAAACCTCAAAACTGAGAAGCATTTGGTAATTGTGGGCGATGATCCATGGGAGCGACGGTATGTGCAGCGTCTAAAATCCACAACCGATCCCCGTATCATATTTACTGGGGGAGTCTACGGAGACGGGTACGCACAATTACAGCAGTCGGCCTATTTGTTCGTTCTTCCCGACGAAGTCGGGGGCACTCACCCGGCGCTGGTCGAAGCTATGGGGTACGGCAACTGCGTTCTGGTCAACAATACACCGTCAAATCTTGAGGTGATTGGAACTGCCGGCTTCAGTTATCGCGGTGAACTGGGATCGGTCGATCTGCAAGCCCAGCTGCAAAACTTGTTGGATACTCCCTCTGAGGTGGCTGGATACCGTCAGCGCGCGCTAGTCCATGCAACAGAGCGCTATAGCTGGACCAAAGTCGCCCGCGAGCACGCTGCTGTTTACGAGGAGCTCATGGGAGGGTCGAAGCCGGTCAATCTCTGCAGCGCAACGGCCGACAGGCAGCAAACGGAGGAAGGTGCGTGATGGATGCGATCGATCGGTGTCAGCCTTCCCTCCTACTTTCGCCAAACTGGGCCGAACCTTTGCAGGTCCGCGTAAAGCGGGCCCTGGATGTCACTGTTTCGCTATTGCTAATGTTGTTGCTGTCGCCGATGCTCTTGTTATTCGCGTTGCTGATCAAGCTCACCTCTCCAGGGCCTGTATTTTATCCGTGGCGGGTAGTTGGGAAGGATGGAGTGCCTTTCGTTGGGTTCAAATTTCGCTCGATGGTTGTTAACGCCGACGAACTAAAAAGCGAACTGGTGAAGTTGAACGAAATGACCGGTCCAATGTTCAAAATCACTAACGATCCTCGTGTCACTCCGATCGGGCGCTGGTTGCGGCGCTATAGTCTCGACGAGTTGCCACAACTCTATAGCGTTTTCGTCGGAGACATGAGCTTGGTCGGTCCACGTCCTCCACTTCAGACGGAATATGCTCAATTTACCGCTTTCGAAAAACAAAAACTTTCGGTGAAACCTGGTATGACTTGCCTTTGGCAAGTTCAAGGACGCACCAACATTAGTGATTTCGCCGACTGGGTCAAATTAGACCTCGAATATATAAGGGATTGGTCTTTAGCGCTTGATTTAAAGATCCTGGTCCGAACGGTGGCTACCGTTGTCAGCGGGTCCGGCAAATAACAATGTTCGTGCCGCGAAAACTACGGATGTTTTCTTCGAGTGAGCCTACTCAGCACGGCTAGGGTTGCACCCATTTGTTAGGATAGAGGGAGGCAAGCTTGCGAGTATTGGTTACCGGTGGTGCGGGATTCATCGGGTCTCATCTAGCAGACCGTTTTCTCGAAGATGGCTTTCGGGTTCGCGTCCTCGATACTCTAGATCCCAAGGTGCACCCTCGCGGGTTTCCTTCATACCTTCCGAAGAATATCGAGTTCCTGCAAGGTGATGTCACGGACAGGCAAACGCTGCTGCAGGCTCTGCAAGACGTGGACGTTGTATCTCATCAGGCGGCCTACCAGGATTACATGCCTGATTTCTCCCGTTTTCTTCACGTGAACGCAGTAGGCACCGCTCTGATATTTGAATTGATCGTGCAGTGCCGGCTTCCCGTAAAGAAG
>Ga0210408_10001146_pt1 | contig 28839 bp, 27 predicted proteins | sample IncBWH4MmetaG_FD_155471 | JGI IMG/M metagenome (GOLD analysis project Ga0210408, IMG submission 155471) | Forest soil microbial communities from Barre Woods Harvard Forest LTER site, Petersham, Massachusetts, United States - Inc-BW-H-4-M | ecosystem: Environmental > Terrestrial > Soil >...
GCACGACACCCTTTCCTATTTCTCGCACGATCCCATCCATCGCCGCTACCACCACAACCAGCTCACTTTCCGCATGCTTTATGGCTTCACGGAAAACTTCGTGCTTCCGCTCTCCCATGACGAAGTGGTCCACGGCAAAGGTTCGCTCATCGGCAAGATGCCGGGCGACGAGTGGCAGAAGTTTGCCAATCTGCGTTTGCTCTTTGGCTACATGTACGCTCAGTCAGGAAAAAAGCTTCTCTTTATGGGGGACGAGTTTGGACAGGTCCGCGAGTGGGCCCATGACACCAGCCTGGAGTGGCACGTGCTGCAGTATCCGGTGCACCGCGGAGTCCAGACCTGGTTGGCGGAGTTGAACCGGATCTACGCAGAGCAAACTGCCTTACATGAACTCGATACTGATCCCGCCGGATTCGAGTGGGTGGACTGCAACGATACGGCGGCCAGCGTCATTTCCCTGCTGCGGAGATCAAAGTCCGCGAAAGACACGATATTGGTAGTCTGCAACTTCACTCCCTTGCCGCGCGAAAACTACCGGGTGGGAGTTCCGTCGGGCGGTTTCTGGCGGGAGCTTCTCAATAGCGATGCACGGGAATACGGTGGCAGCGGATGGGGAAATTTAGGCGGCGTCATGGCTCAGGCAAAACCTACCCATGGACGTCCTTACTCCGTCAGTTTGACTCTGCCACCGTTGGCCGCGCTTTTTCTGAAGGCCGACTAATCGGCGTCAGTGCCGATATGTCGGCAGTTCTAACTAAAGTCTCATTAGAAAGAACCCAGCGGTTGCGAGCCCGATCAGCGTAGATCCCAAAGACGCGTAGTTGGCTGAGGGAATCGCAATCGGTTCGCCCGCCCGTATACCCAGCAAGGCTTCGATACAGCCGAGGATCTTTTCCAGGGACGCACCTTTGGCTACTGCCGCATCCACAAAGGGCGTCATCTCGCCAAAAGGCAGATCGTAGCCTGAGATCATGATCACAGGAATCGTTGGATTACAAAGCTTTAACTTAGCCGCCAGTTCGACGCCGTTCATCCCGGGCATTTCATAATCCGAGATAACGGCGTCGATATCCTGGTTGGAATGAAACAGCTTGAGCGCCTGACATCCGCTGCTGGCGACGAGCACCTCATATCCGTGACTACCGAGCAGCGCCTCGTAGAGGTCACAGATGCGAGGGTCGTCGTCCACGCATCAAAGCGTCAGATGTTTCATTTGGGGGAGGGCCTGCCTTTCAACTGACTCGCCTGCAAGATCCAGACGAGCAGAGTTGAATCTTACTGTTGCACGTGAGGCACCAAACGAAGCGTCGCGGAAGGTCATTTCTTAGTCAGCCGAGCCTGAGACTCTTACACGCTCCTCGATAGACATCCGCGATCCGTTGGCTGCCGCTCTAGGGGTTGGTCGGCGCTGGAAACAACCGTCTAGCATGCGCGGACTCCGCAGCAAGCTGAGGTTCAGAGATTTCGGGCGACGAAAGACCTGCTAGTGCAGATTGCCTTGGTCACGGCTGCACCGTTAGAATCACACGACTCGGAGGGAAGCCAATGCCTCGCACGCTTGCGAACGGCAAGATCTGCTACATCGAGATGCCCGCCACCGACATTGCGCGCTCTTCCGACTTCTACAAGCAGGTCTTTGGTTGGAACATTCGGAAACGCGGTGATGGCAGCGTTGCATTCGACGATCCGACCGGAGAGGTAAGCGGCACCTGGGTTATTGGCTGTCCACGCGCAGCAACGCCCGGTCTTTTGTTTTACATCATGGTCGACAGTGTCGCGGCCACTCTTGACGTGGTCGTTGCCAACAAGGGCCAGATGCTGCAGCCCATCGGCGCTGACGCGCCCGAGATCACTGCGAGGTTTCGCGACCCGGCGGGAAATGTGATCGGGCTCTATCAGCAGCCAGCCTAACACACCAGTAAATATGCACCGCCGTTAACCTGGGCGAGTGCATTTTCACCACCCTTTAATGTCCATTGTTCCGCTTGACACTGCCAGTCCCAAGTGACAGACTTGCGCGCCTATCCTGCCAAAGCAGCCTGCCAGCCACAGCAGGAAACGCACCACACGACCCCTCCCAAGGAGAACCTATGTCGATTCAAACTGCTCCCATGAAGATGAGCTCAATCGTGCCCACTCTGTTGGCTGTTTTGCTGCTAATCGGATCTGGTTTTTCTCAATCGAGCACCAGCAGACACGCGATCGCCAACAACACGCCCCGGTTTGGCGCGGACGCACAAGACCTCGGGCCTGAAGAGTCAGCCAGGCCGATCAGCGTGACAGTCTGGTTAAACCAGCGCAACAAGGCTGACCTGGATAGCCTGGTTCAGCAGATGTATCAGAAGGATTCGCCCAACTATCATCACTGGCTCACCCACGACGAGTACACAGCGAAATTCGCCCCGACAGCGGAAGATGCGATGACCGTGCATAATTTTCTTGAAGCGCACAACCTGAAAGTTTCCGCGATCGACCGCGACAACCACTTCCTCACGGCGCGCGGCAAGATTGCCGATGTCCAGAAGGCGTTTCAGGTACAGATCAACCGCTACAGCGTTCGGGGAGAACTGCATCGCGGGAACATCGCCGATCCGACGATTGAGGGACCAGCGGGTGCTTTGGTATCGGCGGTGCAGGGTTTGACCGATCTAACCTACAAATCGCATGCCAGGCGGCTGATCGATCCGGAGACTGGCGCGCCCTTTCCGTTCGTTCCTCTGACTGCGGCCGGCCCCAACGGTTCCTTCTTTAGCCGGAACTGTTTCCGCAGCCCGGAAACTGAAACATTCGTTACGCCCGGCGGTGGGCCAACCGGTACCTACACTGGAAACCGCTACGGTTCTGACATCACGAGCAAGGTTCCAAATCTTCCACCTTGCGGTTATAGCCCTTCCGAAGTCCAGACCGCCTATGGGCTGCCCGCAATCTATAAAAAGTGGCGCGGCAAGGGCCAAACCATCGTCATCGCAGATGCATACGGCTCGCCGACCATAGGCAAAGACGCCAACACGTTCTCCCAGCTTTATCACCTGCCCGCGCTCACCAGCTCGAATTTCAAAATCGTCAAGATCGGCGGGCCGACCGGCTGTACTCCGGCCGAGGGTTGCAGTCCCGCCGGCTGGGACGTTGAAACCACGCTCGATGTGGAATGGGCTCATGCGATTGCTCCTGATGCCAACATTTTGCTCCTTCAAGCCTTCGACAATACTAGTTCGAATCTCAATCAGGCTGTCCTCTATGCCGCTGAAGGAGGGGGACCAAATGGAGGCGTGCCATTTGGCAACGTGATTTCCAACAGCTACGGAGGGTTCGAAGACCAAACCCCTGCTGCTGAACTCGGCGTGGAGAACAGCATAAACGAACTGGCGGCCGCCTTTGGTGTTTCTGCGAACTTCAGCACCGGAGACAGCGGCGATTTCTCGACAGTGCTACCCGCCGCCACCGTATCCAACCCGGCGGATTCCCCGTTCGCCACTGCGGTCGGCGGTACCAGCTTGTTTATCAACAAAGATAAGACCATGAAGTTCCAGACCGGTTGGGGCAACAACCTTACACGCATTGCCGATGTCACACCCAACCCGCCGGTTGTTCCTCCCCTGCTTTTGGGCTTCGATTTCGGTTCGGGCGGAGGAACCAGTGCTTTCTTTAGCAAACCATCATTCCAAAGGAGCTTGAGCGGAGGTAAGCGCAAGCTTCCGGACATTGCCTACATCGCGGACCCATTCACCGGGGTTGAAATCATCATCACCCAAGGTGGACAACAGTTCGTGACCGTGATCGGCGGTACCAGTCTGGCCTGCCCCACGTTTTCTGCTTTGTGGGCGCTGGCAAACCAAGCCGCCGGTGGGCCGCTGGGACAGGCCGCACCGCTGCTCTATCAACTGCCCGCAGACGCGATCACCGATATCCAACAAATCGGCTCGGCTGACAACGTAACCGGGGTGATTTCCTTTCCACCATTTAAACCGGTCTTTGAGAGCGCGAAGGCGCTGGCGCAGCCCTTGTATAAAACCAAGAACTTCGTCAGCGCAATTTACAACAGCCCGTTCAGCACTCGCTGGTTCGTACTGACCTTCGGAACCGACACGTCATTGACCACCGGCGTTGGCTGGGACAATATGACGGGGTTAGGCACTCCGAACGGTTTGGCGTTTATTCAAGGAGTGGTTGGATTAGCGGCACCAGCTGCTGCTGCCTCTTCTCATTAAGAACAGACAAATCAGGCGAGAGGGCCATCCAAGGGGTGGCCCTTTTTCATGATTGACCCTGATCACTCAATCCAGCTGCCCGACGTGGCCGATCACGCCTGGCTTAATCGGGCGGGCAGGCGTGCAGAGTCAACCCCTCGCACTCATCGGGTGAGACTTCGCATGCTAGACTCAGCTTTTAGCCCTGACTCCGATGCGCATCCTGACGCGCTACATCCTGAACGAGGTCATCTCTCATGCGATGATCGGCACAGGGGTGTTCACTTTCGTCCTGTTTACCCGCGACCTGGGGCACATCCTGGATCTGGTAGTTCGCAACAGCGCGCCCTTCTCGAGCGTGCTTGAGATCTTTGTGCTCACGGTTCCCGTCGCGCTTACCTACACCATTCCCATGGGTGTGCTCGTCGGTATCCTGATCGGCTTGAGCCGACTGGCTGCTGATAGCGAGATCACTGCCATGCGCGCTAGCGGGGTTGGGGTCTGGACCTTTCTGCGAGTCGTTTCGCTTTTTGCCGTCACTGCATGGCTGTTGGCGATGGCCAATAGCTTGTATGTGGCCCCTCTTTCACAGTCCGCGCTGGGACGCCTGCAGGAACGCCTCAAGTCCTCGCAAGTATCCTTTGAAGTTCAGCCCCGAGTATTTTACGAAGGCTTTCCCAAGCTTGTGCTTTACGTGCAGGATGTGAAAAGCGCCTATGGGGCGGCATTGTGGAAGGGTGTGTTTATCGCTGACATCACCAATCCGGCCGCACCCACCATTACGATGGCACGAGAGGGTGTTCTGGTCAGTGAAGGCCCAGACACGCTCCATCTTCACCTTAGCAATGGTGCGACTCATGAGACCGATCCCGCAAATCCGGACCACTACCAGATCTCGACTTTTCAGCAGAACGACCTGCCCGTCCCGCTCCCGCAGAGCGAAACCAAGGAACAGGAGCCCACGCCAACCGCTGAAATCCCAACCTGGGAACTGCCGCGGCAAGCCAGCCAGACGAACCTGGGCACGGCGCGTTGGTACCTGATCGAGTTCCATCGCCGCTTCGCTTTGCCGACCTCGTGCCTGGTGCTGGCTTTGGTCGGTATTCCGCTCGGCCTCTCTTCGAAAAAGGGCGGCAAGTCAGCCGGCTTCGTTCTCACGATCCTGCTGGTGTTTGCTTACTATTCAGTTTCACTGATCGGAGTCACGTTAGCCCGGCAAGGCAAAGTCTCCGCCATATTGGGCGGATGGCTCGCAAACGTCATTTTCTTTTTGGGCGGGGCATTCCTTTTGTGGCGCGCCGAACGCAAACCGCTGGAAATCGCTGCGCTGCGCTGGAATCCTTTCAAAGCAAAGCCGCGAGAAGCGGTCTGGATGCTGCCGCGCTTCGGCCGGCCAGAAGACGCCTTCCAGCGCGCCTCCAGTCGTCGCCGCATGTTCCGCGCCCGCTTCCCGATGATTCTGGACGACTATGTCCTGCGCGATTTCGTCGTCTATCTGACAATGATTCTGGCCTCATTCCTTGTGTTGTTGGTGGTGTTCACCCTGTTTGAGTTGTTGGGCGACATCATACGCAATCAGATTTCTCTAGTGGTCGTAGGAGAATATCTGCTGAACGTCGTGCCATTTTTCCTCTATAACTCAACCCACCTGTGTATTCTCCTGGCCGTGCTTATCACTTTTGGGCTGATGCAGCGCTCGAACGAGATCACCGCTATCAAGGCTTCCGGGCTCAGCATCTATCGCGTCGTCGTGCCGGTGCTGGTGGCCACGACCCTGCTGGCGACGGGTCTGTTCTTTTTCGATCAGCTTTACCTGCCACGCGCCAACAAACGGCAGGATGCGCTGCGCAATCAGATCAAAGGAAAGCCTGCGCAAACGTACCTCAATCCTGACCGCAAGTGGATTTTCGGCCAGAAGTCGAACATCTATTATTACCAACTGTTCGACCCCGACCGGAACCAGTTTGGCAACCTCGCCGTATTTCAGTTTGATCCTGGAAGCTTTCAGCTCACTCACCGGATTTACGCTGACCGGGCGCACTGGGAGGAACGGCTACACCGCTGGGTGTGTACACAAGGATGGGAACGCAGCCTGCATGGGCCCGCTATCGAGGATTACCACACTTTCGATGTGGCGACATTTGCCGCCGTCGGCGAACCTCCTCCCTACTTCAAGAAGGAAGTGAAGCAATCGTCCGAAATGAACTACCACGAACTGGGCCGCTATATTCATGATCTGCAGGAGAGCGGCTTCGACGTAGTGCGCCTTAAGGTACAACTTCAGGAAAAGCTCGCCTTCCCGCTGATCACGCTGGTCATGGCGCTACTGGCTATCCCATTTTCGCTATCCACGGGCAAACGCGGAGCGGTCGCCGGTATCGCGGCGGCAGTCGGCATCGGAGTAGTGCAGATCATCGTTTCCCGCCTGTTCGAATCCATGGGAAACGTCAACCAGTTGCCGCCCGTGCTGGCGGCCTGGTCTCCGGATGTGATCTTCGGGCTGGTGGGCGGCTATCTGATTTTGCGCGTGCCTACCTAGAGTTCCCTTGAAAGCAACGGGGTCATTTCACTGCAATCGCCGAAGGCTGACCTCTGGGCTGGCGTGCGCCGTTGACTAGCGTCACCGGTGTGCCCGAGACACTCAGGCCGCCAATGGTCGAATCGAAACTAAAAGTCGAGATAGTATTGGCTCCAATATTCGCGACGTAAAGGTAGTCAATTGTGCCCCCGGTGGCGGAAACAGTCGTGGTTCCAGCGCGAGAGGACACCCAAACCGGATGGTCTCCCGTGGAAATCGTCGCGGGACTGTCCGCGACTAAAACTCCGGTCCCAGCGCTGATCTTGTACTGTGAAACCTGGTTCGACCCATTGTCCACTACGTAGAGGAATCTTCCTGCGGAGTCGGTTGTAACCGAAATCGGACCCAGGGCAGCCGGGAACGGCGAGCCTGGAATCGGATTGAGGCTCCCGTCCGGCGTGGATCCGGGAGTCACCGCGCAGGTTGCAGACTGCTTGTCGCAGACAGTAAACGCACTGACATTGCCTGAGCCCGAATTGGCAACATAGACAAAGCTTCCATCGGGGCTCAGTGCGAGTGCTGAAGGTGTCATGCCGACGGGATACGGTGCCAGAATCATCGTCAGTGCGCCCGAGCTGGCAATTGAAAAGACTGAGACTGTTCCGTCGAACTGGTTGGCGACGTATAAGAAGTTTCCTGAGAGACTCACGGCCACCGCGACCGGGCGGGTACCGTTCTGGCCAGGGGCAGAGGTGAAAAAATCGCCTACTTTACTGAGGCTGGTACCAGAAATGGCAAAGACCGAGATTGTCCCTTTTTGGCACACTTGGTCGGTACCTGTGGGGCTCTGGACCCCTTGATTTGCGACGAAAAGGAAGTGACCGGCGGAATCGATCGCCATACCCGACGGGATAATCCCAGCCGGCGAGCTCCCGCTCACGGCAGTCAGCGTGCCATCCGAATTCACGGTGTAACTGGTTATGGTGCCTGCAGGTGGAGCTGGACATGGAGGTGGTGGGGAAGGGGGCGGGATGTTGGGATTACTGTTGGCCACGAACAGCGCGTTTCCCGAGGGCGCGAGAATCATCGCCGTTGGCACCAACGGCAATTTGTCAGTAGCCACACTGTTCCCGTTCGCTGTGAGCGCGCCCGTGCCCAATGCCACGCTAAAGGCTGAAACCGAGTTGTCACCTTGAGTGGTGACGAAAAGAGCACCCGTACCCGATGACGATGAGCGAGTAGTGGAGCAACTTAGCAAACCGAGCACTGCCAGAGCCAGTAAGCCCGCAAAGAAAGCAACCTTCATCCCCATTCTTTCTCCCTCTGTTTTTCTTGAGCGCTCAGACCGCACGGCTACTGACTCTATGGACCGAAGTCCTTTTTTGCCTTCACTTGTGTATCAGGAATTCACGGGTAAGAGCAAACTCGAAGCGCAAACTTCGCCGAGTGGTTGGAACCGGCATCAAGGGAGAAAGTTGCCCGGAAAGTGATTTCGCGGTGGACGGAAATAGTTCAGTCGTGGCCGGTCTGCAGAGCTGGGACTGTGACTTGCTCTTGAGCCACTTCCACGGCGGCGCGAGGTAGGCGGATCTCGATCATTAAGCCCCCCTCGGGGCGGTTCGCCGCTTTTACCGTTCCACCATGCAGCCGCACCGCGCGTTCGGTAATGGCCAGACCCAAGCCGACGCCGCCTGTCTGGCGTCCGCGGGCATCGTCAATGCGATAAAACGGGCGGAACAATTTCTCTAGCGCCTCCTCTGGCACGCCCGGCCCAGAATCTGTGACCCTAATGACCGCCTCTTGACCATTTTGCCCCAGTGCTGATTCGAGGCGGATCTGCACATCCGTGCCCTCTTTGGTGTAGCGCGCGGCATTGCGCACCACATTCTCAATCGCGCTATGCAATAGCATCGGAGCACCCATGACCCAGCAATCCTCTACGATCACGCGTTCCACACGGCAATTACGACTTTGGGCTTCATAGTCGGCGTCCTGTGCGATGCCATCAAGCACTTCCGCGAGATGAATCGGGACCTTCTTCACGGCCTCACTGCTGTCCTCCATACGGGCAATGGTGAGCAGGCCGCCAATTAGCTCATTCAAGCGGCTCGATTCCAGGTCGATACGCTCCAAGGCGCTGTCCGCCGACGGCCCCGAGCGCTGTCTGGCCAGCTCCAGCGCAACGTTCAAACGCGCCAGCGGAGACCGCAGTTCGTGGGAAATGTCGTTCAGCAGGCGGGCCTGAGCATTTACGGATTTTTCCAGACGCTCGGCCATGGCGTCGAAATCGCGCACCAGTTGAGCAATTTCGTCCCCTCCCCGTGCTGCCAAGCCACCGACTCGCGCGCTCAGATCACCGGCGGCCAGGCGCTGCGTCGCAGCGCGCAGGCGTACCACGGGAGCGGTCATGTATCGCGCCAGGATGTAACAGACCAGACCTGAGCTGGCGACCGCTATTGAAATGACCAGCCAGAGCATCTGGTGCCAACCGAACCGTGGCTGCTCCGGAGGCAACTGAATGACCATGATGTAACGCTGTCCATCGGGCGCAGTCATGGACGGGCGCATGAACTGCATTGGCCCAAGCCGTCCCCAGAAGCTGTCGATGGTGTGGGTCTGCCCCTTCTCAACCCGCTCAATCCACTCTGGCGGTTTACGCCCAGTCACTTCCTGTCCTTGCTCATTGAACAGAAATGCCCACAAGTGGTGCGAGTCGCGCAAACTTCGCAGATAACGGCGGGCCTCTTCCGGACCGCCATTTTGGTAGGCTTGCACGGCTTGGTTGAGGAACTCTGTCTGTTGGGACTCAGCTACCGGGTTCTCGCGAGGCGGACGTATGGCCAGGGTTATAAGAATCGCCAACACCAGAAACAAAGCCAGAGCCAGCCAGTACGATAGAAAGATTTTCAGAAACAGGCTTCTCATTGGCCGCCGCTCCTGACCCTGTCCTGAGGACGCGCAAAAATGTAGCCCACTCCGCGAACCGTCTTGATGTGATCCCCGCCAGCATCGGAATCGCCCAGCTTCTTGCGAATCTTGCTGACATGCATGTCAATGCTGCGATCGAAGGGGGAGAACTTACGGCTCAGCACCAGGTCCACCAGCCGCTCGCGGGGCACAACCCTTCCCGCCTCGCGCAACAAGGCTTGCAACAAATTGAACTCCACCGAAGTCAACTCTACCGGCTTACCCTTCTGGTGGACGGTGCGCGTACCTGCATCCAGCTCAACGTCGCCCACGCGGAGGATTTCCGGCGCCAGAGGTGCGCCCGTCGCTTCGGTTCTGGTGCGCCGGAGAATGGCTCGAATGCGCGCCACCAGCTCGCGCGGATTGAAGGGCTTGGGGAGATAATCGTCGGCGCCGATTTCCAGGCCAACGATGCGATCGACGTCCTGGCCGCGAGCCGTGAGTAGCAACACCGGGATTCGGGAGGTATTGCGCATTCGTCGCAGCACGTCGAATCCGTTTAATCCCGGCAACATTACGTCTAGCACAATCAGCGAATGATCTCCGCTTAAGGCTCGCTCCAGACCTCGCGTCCCATCATGCACACACTCAACCTGAAAGCCTTCCGGTGTGAGATATTCTCCGACCAGACCGCAAAGCTCAACATCGTCGTCGATGACCAGGATGCGTTCCACAGCTCTTTTATTGTAATCGGAGTTCAATAACAAGTGGACGCATGAAGGGCGTAAAGAATTGTCAGTCTACGAGTTGGTAGACTTTACAAAACTTTACTTCGGTTGACTGACTCTTTACCGCTGTCGGCCTGAGAAAATGTTTCTAATGTAGAGAAAGCTAGTCCCCGGGAGGGCTCATGAAATCAACTCGCATCAAGCTAATGGCTATCACGCTTGCTCTCACACTCACGGCAGCGGTTGCAGTATCACAGACCGTCAAGCCCGTCCAAATGCACGGCGATGAGATGTTCGGCGGACACATGCTGAACTTCTTTGTCGACTATCTCAATCTCACCGACGCGCAACAGACGCAAATGAAGGACATCCTCGCCAAAGAAAAACCGATAATCCAGCCGCTGATACAACAGGTAGCGCAAAGCCATCATCAATTGCGCACATTAGAGATGAGCGGCGGCTTCGACGAAACCAAAGCTCGCGCTTTGGTCGCACAGCAGTCCGCGAATATCACGGAACTGATCGTGCAGAAGGCGCGCATCGAGTCCGAGTTGTTCCAGGTGCTGACTCCGGAACAAAAGACCACGATGACCCAGTTCATGCAGCGCCGTGAGCAGAGATTCGCGCAACACATGCAGGGTCAGACCCAGAGCCAGTAACGCCAGAGTTCGATGCGGGGTAGAAAGCTTTCCCGTCGCGAGTTTCGGGCTGGCAGTTGAGAAAGGAAGGTGCCGTCGTGGCGACTTCAGTGACTGTTGGAAATAGTTATTTGGTTCGCGCCGTTGCCGCGGAAATGTCGATTGGGGTTGAGAACGCCGTGGAGTGTTGGCTGTCGCAGATCGACCGGGCATTGACTGACGTGCACCTGACTACGCTCGGACGGCTGAATGCAGTCAACGAGATTCTCGACAAATATAAGCGTCTGACTGGTAAGACCCAACTGGCCTGCCGCCGGGCCTGAGTTATCGGCCACTATGAGATCCCTTATGGACGCCTTTTATTCCTACGTGATTAGCTCGAGCTGGATTTTCCTTTTGGGTTGGATTGTGCTCTTGGTGGTCGCTGGCGTTATTACCTTCCGCCGCGACTTATCGTAGCCGCGACCCGAGGCCGCCGGATTCATCGGGTTATAGAGTCTCCGCGCTGGGGCCCCTTCCTGGCAGCCTTGTCGCCAGGGCAATTCTGAAGCCGTCACTGCTAAAATCGCATCTACCAATAGCACATGCTGCCCAAAAGCCTGCGTCCACTGTTTCCTTACCTGAAGAAGTACCGCCTGAGTTTCGCGGTGGGTATGATCTGCGTGTTGTGCAACAACGGCATCTGGATTCTTTTTCCTCAGGTAATTAGGCGGGCAGTCGACGATCTTCACCTGGGGGTCACGCGCCATAAATTGTGGATCTACGCCCTGCTGCTGCTGGCTGTGGCGGCAGTCAAAGGCATTTTTCAGTTCCTGACCCGCTGGATCATGATCGGTATTTCGCGCGAGATTGAGTTTGACCTGCGTAATGATCTGTTCCGGCACCTCGAAAGCCTGTCTTATTCCTACTATCAGCGTACCCGCACCGGCGACATTATGGCCCGCGCCACCAACGACCTTAACGCGGTCCGCATGCTGTTGGGTCCTGCCATCATGTACTCGGCAAACACGATTGTGTTCACCGCCGGGGCCCTGGCTTTCATGCTGTCGATCAGCCCCCGGTTGACTCTTTATGCGTTCCTGCCCTTGCCCTTCGTGAGTGTAGTCGTGCAGTATTTTGGGCGCCGAATTCACGAGCGCTTTGAACGAATTCAGGCGATGTTTTCCGAAATTTCGGCTCGCGCCCAGGAAAACTTTTCCGGCGCTCGCGTGGTTCGTGCTTATGTGCAGGAAGAGCCCGAGATTGCGGCTTTTGAAACCTCTAACAAGGAGTACATTGCTCGCAGCCTCAAACTCGTGCGGCTGATGGGGATGCTCTGGCCCACGCTGGAGACCATGCTTGGGTTTGCTATAGTCCTGGTTCTCTGGCTGGGCGGACGGGAAGTCCTTTACGGCCGCATCACTGTGGGCGGTTTCGTGGCTTTCAATACCTACATGGTGCAGCTCACCTGGCCGATCATCGCGCTGGGATGGGTGATCAATATTTTCCAGCGCGGCACGGCTTCTATGGCGCGCATCAACGAAATCCTCACGGAGAAGCCGGAGATCGAGGACGCTCCTGCGATAAAAGCCGCGGGCGCCCCCACAACACATCTTCGCGGGGATATCGAGTTCCGCGGGCTGAACTTCGCTTACAATGGGACGCCGGTTCTGCATGACGTGAACCTCTACGTTCCGGCGGGCAGCAGTCTCGCGATCGTTGGCCCTACAGGCTCGGGAAAAACCACTCTGGTGAGCCTGATTCCGCGCATTTACGACGCTGCGCCAGGGACTGTCTTGATTGATGGCCGCCCGGTCCGCGAATATCCCCTGGAGTTTTTGCGGCACCAGATCGGCTTCGTGCCTCAGGAGACTTTTCTTTTCAGCGAGACTGTTCGCGAAAACATTGCCTTCGGCAACGTGGACGCAAGCGATGAGCAGGTGCGCTCGGCGGCGCAAGCCGCCAGCATTGCGGCTGATATTGAGAGTTTCCCGGAGCAATATCAAACTTTGGTGGGCGAGCGCGGCATAACTCTCTCGGGCGGACAGAAGCAGCGTACGGCGATTGCGCGTGCCATTATCCGCGACCCGCGTATCCTGGTCCTCGATGACGCGCTTTCCAGTGTGGACACTCACACCGAAGACAAGATTCTCAATCATTTGCGTGAAGTCATGCGCGATCGGACCACCATCTTCATTTCGCACCGCGTTTCTACGGTCCGCAACGCAGACATGATTGCGGTACTCCACGGCGGACGCGTCGTGGAGTTGGGGACTCACGACCAGCTACTTACCCTGAATGGTTACTATTCGGACCTCTACAATAAGCAATTGCTGGAAGAGGAACTGGCCGAAGTTTAGAGCAGGTTCAAGGTCCCTCAGCTGGTTGTCATCCCGAGCGAAGCGAGGGATCTGCATTTCACCGCATGAAGCGAGTAGCTATCCCCGAGTTGCTTGATACCGACTCCGGCACACCTGCTGAAATCGCCGGATCGCTTTCCGATCTGCGCTGGTTCAACCAACGATTTGGAGGCATCGCTACTGCCGAATCCATGATCAGGTACGTGGCTGGGAAGCTAGGTGTCTCTTGTCTTTCCCTTCTGGAGGTGGCGGCCGGCTCCGGCTATGTACCGGAAACCGCGCGTGAAAATCTCAAGCACGACGGACTGCGGTTGGAAATTACCTTGCTAGATCGCGCCCGGTCACACCTTTACGGCGCAGACTCGGATGGCAGAAACCGGGCTGTTGTCGGCGATGCGCTGGCGCTGCCCTTTCTGGACTCAAGTTTCGACTTGGTTAGCTCCACCCTATTCGCCCACCACCTCGCCCCTACGCAACTCGTGCAATTCGTCGATGAGAGTCTTCGAGTATGCCGAGCCGCCGTCCTGATAAACGATTTAGTGCGACATCCTCTCCATCTCGCGTTAGCCTACGCGGGCTCGCCTCTTTATCAGAGCCGCCTTACGCGTCACGACGCGCCGGCCTCGGTTCACCAAGCCTACACATCCGCGGAGATGGGCTCGCTACTCGCTCAAACAACAGCCGCACGAGTGGATCTCACTCGCCATTTTCTGTTCCGCACGGGTGTGATTGCGTGGAAACGACGATGATCTACGATTTGATCGTCACCGGTGGCGGACCGGCAGGTACCTCGGCCGCCATTACTGCTGCCCGTAGTGGCGCCCGCGTCCTTCTGCTTGAGCGTGGACAATTTCCTCGCCATAAAGTCTGCGGCGAATTCGTATCCGCCGAATCGCTGGACTTACTCGCGACGCTTCTTGATTCCTCACAGTCGCCGCTGTTGCACGGAGCAGTTCGTATTCCTCAGGCTCGCTTTTACCTCGACGGCCGCTTACTCACGACCGCAATCAATCCGCCAGCCGCAAGCATTGCGCGCCTCAATCTCGATGCCGCGCTCTGGCATTCCGCGGAGCGCACTGGCGTGGAATCCCGCCAGCGGGTTACGGTACAGGACATTGCGGGCACTGGTCCTTTCCGCGTCATGACTATGGCAGGAGAGTTTGAGACGCGTGCCCTCATCAACGCCTCGGGACGCTGGTCAAACCTGAATGCACCGACCGCAGACAATGGATCTTCCGGCGAGAGATGGCTGGGCCTGAAAGCCCACTTCGCGGAGGCGGCGCCGGAAGCTTCAGTGGATCTCTATTTCTTCGAGGGTGGCTACTGCGGCGTGCAACCGGTGAATCTTAATGAACAGAAAGGAAAGATGGGACGCGTCAACGCTTCGGCCATGGTGCGTGCTGATGTCGCCAGCAGCCTGTCCGAGGTCTTGCTCTGCCATCCTCAGCTACGCGATCGCAGTCGCAAATGGAAACCGCTGAGCAATCCAGTAAGTACGTCCCCGCTGATGTTCCGCGATCCTCAGCCGGAACGAAATGGCGTGCTAATGGCTGGTGACGCGGTCGCCTTTGTCGATCCCTTCATCGGTGACGGAATCTCGCTTGCCTTGCGGAGTGGCTCACTGGCCGCCCAGTGCCTGGTCTCGTTCTTCCGCGGGAAGACCTCACTCTCAGAGGCAGTCCGCGCTTATAGCGAGACCTACCAGCAGCAACTGGCCTCCGTTTTCCGTGCCTCTTCGCGGATTCGGTATATGCTGGACTTACCGCGCAGTGTGCGCAGACCAGTGCTGTCCGTACTGGAGAAAGTTCCAGCGGTCACCGATTATTTGGTGAGGAAAACCAGGTAGGCGAGGCGACCGACTCTATCTGACGACCAGTACTTCGCGCACGTTGTCGCGGGCCAGAAAGAACTTAATGGAGGCAAAATCGCGGAATAGATTCTCGATGTGCCGGTTGTTGAACACGCGTTGCAATCGGAAGCCGCCCGTGATCGCCGTGTGGGCTATGCCCGTGGGACCTTTGCGCACTTCCCGACGAGGCTCAATGTGCTGCATCTCTAAAGTATCGGTGCCAACAATGTGATAGCGATAACAAGGCGCGTCCGGGCCAGCTTCCCGGGTGTGAAAGAACGCCAGCAGCATGCCTCCGGGCTTGAGCAGCGACCACAGACGCCCGACCACCGGCTTCACCAGGCTTTCATCCATATAGTCAGCCAGGTTCCAACACAATACGACATCGAACAGCGCCCCCGGATAAAGCAGATTTTCCGCGAGAAATCGTTTGCCGTCGAGAACGGCGGCCCCCTGTTCATCCTTGGTGAGCAGAGACCGGTCGGTGGATGCCACCAGCAAATCTTCGCTGTAGATCTTGTGGCTTCGTTCCGTGAAATAGCGAATATTGGCCGGAGAGGTGTTCCCGAGATCGAGAACGCAGAGGGTCTCTTCCGACTCCAATACTTTGGCAAGCTCGGCAAGGCCGCTGGAGCGGCGGGTCAGCCGTTTCGTCGCCTGGGCCGGCGCTGGCCCTCCGGGGTCACCAGATGAACCGCGAAAGAGTTTCATGAAGCTTTGCGCTACGGACGCCATTCACAACTTCCTGGCCTCCGGTTCCATTCACCCACGCATCTCTAACTATAGCGCGAGATCAAAGGGAAACCGGGCTAACTACTTGGTTTCGGTTACTGGAGTTTTTGCTGCGGCCGCTGAAGCGCCAGCCGCCGCTCCCGAAGCGCTGGCGACGGGGCCGCGGGCCTCGGGCTTGGCACCATCCTTTTGGATGTCAACCTTGCCCTTAAAGTAGGCGCCATCCTCGATCGCCACTCGTTGCGTGATGATGTCACCCACTGCCACCGCTGACTTCCTCAACTCGGCCCGCTCACTAGCGTGGATGTTGCCTTCCAGCTTGCCCTGCACGATCACGGCTTTGGCATTGACATTGGCGCGCACCTGTCCACTGGGCCCGATAATCAAACTGTTACCGTGCAATTCGATGGTGCCTTCGACCTGGCCATCGACGTAAAGGTCCTCGCTGCCGGACAGCTCTCCCTTGATAACAACCGACCGGCCTAGGTGCGCAAACTCCACCGTTTTAGGCGTGTCCATGGTGTCAGCCTCCTGGAGCATGATTTTCCGCGGGGCGCAAACGGGAATACCGTGATTCTAAATCATTCTGCGACCGGAACGATCAGAGAAAAGAGACGAATTCACCTCGTCGGCGGGCTACTACTGCAGACTATATCCCATGACCCCTCTTGGGCGAACACCCGCGATGTCGCTTGCTGTCCTGATTCGTTTCAAGTGCAGCTACAACAGCACGCCTCAAATCCGCGTCTAAGCTAAAATACGGTTGAGCGAGCATGGAAATTCCACTATCTCGACTTCAGTTGGTTCGCTGGACGCTGATCCTGGCGGTGCCTCTGGTGCTCTGCACCGCTGCGGCACAACAGTCGCTGGTCGCACCTCCAGTTGAATTGGTGCGCCAGGCGGTTCAGAACGAGACGAGAACCATCGATTCGGCAAAATACATGTTTCGCGATCATAAGGAAACTCCGCAGGGTTCGCAGACCAAGTTGATGGTCGAAACCTGTGACGCGATGGCCGGTATCGTGGTGGCAATTAACGGTCGTCCGCTCAGTCCGGAGCAGCGCCAGGCCGAGTATTTCCGGGAAGAACGCTTTGTCCAGAATCCCGAAGAACTCAAGAGGAAACAACGCCAGGAAAAAGACACCAACGAACGGATCACCAGAATCCTAAAAGCGCTGCCCGATGCTTTCCTTTACGAATACGATGGCACCGCCGCCAGCGACGGCCGTGTAGGAAAGCCAGGGGATGATCTCATGCGTCTAAAATTCCGACCCAATCCCAAATACGATCCACCTTCACATGTAGAGCAGGTGCTCACCGGCATGCAGGGATACATACTGGTCGATCCACATCAGGAGCGCATCGCTAAGATCGATGGCAGTCTGGCGAAAGATGTGGGCTTCGGATGGGGCTTTCTGGGCCACCTCGATCACGGGGGTCATTTCCTGGTTGAGCAAGGAGAGGTGGACAATGGCCATTGGGAAATCACGCGTATGGCTCTGGCGTTGACTGGCAAGGTTCTTTTGGTAAAAAGCCTGAACATCAAATCCACCGAAGTTTTCAGCGACTTCCGTCCTGTCCCATCGACGCTAACCTTCGCGCAAGGGCTGGATCTGTTGAAAAAGCAGGAAGCCACGACAGCTGAAAATCGGGAGCAGAATAGCGAAACTCATCAATGACGGTCCTTACTTCCCTGCCTCGCGTATTGTCTCTTTACGCACAGTAAGCTTTTCGATTAGGTCTTCGCGCACGCGGTATCCTGTTCCTGGATCGTCACGAATAACAATTGTGCCTTGCGGCGTGACCTCAACTTCCGGCTCGATGATGTCCTCCTTCCAATAACGCTTGGAGGCGGAGACATCTCCCGGGAGACAAAAATTCTCTAAGCTGGAAAGCGCGATGTTGTGAGCGCGCCCCACGCCTGACTCCAACATCCCGCCGCACCAGACAGGAATATTGTTAGCCTGGCAGACGTCGTGAACCTTTTTGGCTTCGGTAAAACCACCCACCCGCCCTACCTTGATGTTGAGAATGCGGCAGGCACCGGTTTCCGCGGCTGCGGCAGCATCGCGCGCTTGGCGGATGGATTCATCGAGGCAGATCGCCGTCTGCAGCTGGCGTTGTAAGCGGGCATGGTAATAGATGTCATCGTTCCACAATGGCTGCTCGATCATGAGCAGGTTGAATTGATCGAACTTGCGTAAGTGCTCAACCTCGTCCAAGGTATAGGCGGAGTTGGCATCGCAACTGAGTACCATATCTGGCCAGCGAGCGCGCACTCGTTCCAACACTTTGAGGTCCCATCCCGGCTTCACCTTCAACTTGATGCGGCGGTAACCGGCCGCCAGTTCGGTGTGAATCTTATCCAGTAACTGGTCGACGGAATCCTGAATACCAATCGAAACCCCGCACTGGATCTCGCGTCTCGTACCTCCCAGCAGCTTCCACAAGGGGACATTCTTCTGTCTGGCCTCGGCGTCCCACAGCGCATTCTCCACCGCAGCCTTAGCCATGCGATGACCGCGCACTCGGGCCATCAACGCAGCGCCATCCCGCGCTGATATCAGTTCGCGTCCAAGTATTGCGGGCGCGAGGTAGTGCTTGATCGTGAGCCACGCGGTTTCCACCCACTCCGAGCTGTAAAAAGGATCCTCGCCGGCGACGCACTCACCCCAACCGTTGATCCCGACACAGTCAGCCGTTGCCAGCAAAATGCGACGATTGTGAGTGCGGCTAAAGCTGGTCTCAAAAAAGTGGACCAGCGGCATCTGGATTTCGCGAAGTGTGATGGCCTCAACTTTCATGTCAGTTTCGGGCGGAGCGATACGCGAGCCGATCGCATTGTCGTCGTGCGAACCCGCTCAATAAGCCCACTGCTCATCCCACTTTCCCAGCAGGAACTTACCGTTGCCGGCTTCGTCCCGCTGATAACCTAGTACCACCAGGCCATCGGAAAAGGCCTGTAGAAAATCCTGGCGGTTGCAATCCAGGACCTCGCGCGCACGCTCTTTGGTGGACGATGAAGCTTTCCACTCGTAGATCTGGGCTGGAACAGAGATTGTCTTCAAGGTTTGAAACGGCGTACTGGCTTCGTTGACCAGCAGGGTCTCCACTCGCTTAGACTTCAGCCACCACTCCGCGAGCAGCCGGTCGGTGGGCAGACCGCCCTGCAGCGGCGAAGAGGTAATTCCATACTGATTGACGTGGTAACGGCGTGCGATAGCTCCCAGTCGCTCGATATTGAGATACGCGTTCTTAATCTCCAGAGGATCAAATGTCCACTCGATCAACTCGAATCCGCGTGCCACTCCCTCATCACGCTGGAACAGCTTGAGTCGACGCCCCAGGCCCGCGTTCCTATACTCCGGGAGCACGGCCAGCATGTGCGAGTGGAGATAGGCACGCCCGGCTCGAAACCCTGGAATAGCAAACGCGAAGCCCACTAGTTCCCTGCTGTCGAACCCTCCAATTACTTGCCCGCCAATTTTTTCCGCGACGACAAAAATGCGCAACGGAACTAATTCCACGTCGCTGAAGTTCCAGACTTGCTTCTGCAGCGCCACGCAAGCCCGCAGTTCATCAAGGCCCTGGCACTTGCGGAGCACGATCGAATCCGCCGTCACCGGTTGCCTCGCTCTTGCCGCTTCGACTGTTGCCATAGCGATTCCAGTTCATCCGCGGTTGCCTCCCGCGGACTCTGGCCGGACGCGCGCAACCGTTCCTCTATCCACTGGAAGCGCCGCTTAAATTTGCGGTTTGTCTTCCGCAGCGCCGACTCCGGATCGAGTGACAGATAACGCGAGATGTTCACCAGCACAAAGAACAGGTCGCCAACTTCATCCTCGAGCCTCTCTCTTAGGTCTTCGGGGATCTGCTGCCCTCCCGCTCCAGCCACGTCGGATCCACCCGGACGCGGTCCGGGTGCGGGAAAATCCCGAAGCTGCTCTCGCAACTCCTCGGTTTCCTCACGGAGCTTTTCAAGTAGTCCGTCTACGTTGGGCCAGTCGAAACCGACCCTCGCCGCTCGCGAACTGAGCTTGTGAGCTTCAAGCAGCGCTGGCATGGCCGATGAAATGCCGGCCAATACTGACTCGGCCGCGCCGGCATCTTTTTCATTGCCGGCGGTCTGGCCGGCATCGGCGTTCCTGCGCTTTGTCTTTTCTTCTGCTTTCAGCGCTTCCCAGTTGCGCAATACCTCAGACGAAGTTTCGGCCTTCACATCTCCAAAAACGTGAGGATGCCGGTCCACAAGCTTATTCGAAAGCCGGTCCAGAACCTCGTCGATGGAGAACGTTCCCTGATCCTTGGCCATCTGGGCGTAGAACAGGACCTGCAACAGCAGGTCGCCGAGCTCGCCAGTCAGCTCGTCCCAATCGCGATTATCAATAGCTTCCAGGACTTCGTAGGTTTCCTCCAGTGTGTAGGGTTTGACGGAATCGAAGGTCTGTTCACGATCCCAGGGACACCCGCCAGGTCCACGTAGCCGAGCCATGATTGAAACCGCGCGTTCGAACCGTTCTCCTGTGGTTGGCATGGGGAAGTAAACCACTGTAAATGAGGTGCGCGTCACCGGGCAACGCGGTGCTCTCGCAGGAAACTGCGCCGTCGTACGAAGGCAAGAGGCAAATTGCCGCTGTATCTTTCCTATTTATAAAGACTTAGAGGCGGCGCGATCGATTCGTCGGAACTGAATTGTACTAGGAGTGTTTCCACCCCGAAATAAGAGGTCACTGCAACCAAGTTACCCTACTAACCAAGGTCATCTTCCCTGAAGCCGTTTATTAGCGCACACTTATATTTGGGGTATTCCCGGCCGCGCCCCTGGGGCGATTGTGCATCAGACTTGTGTCTAAATATGGAGCTTCCTGGCACAAATCGCCCATCTCTGGAAGGCGAACATTTTCAGGCCATCGTGATCGGCGGCGGAATCAATGGCGTCGCAATTGCCCGCGAATGCGCTCGGGCCGGACGCCGCACGCTTTTGGTTGAGCAACATGACTTCGCGGCCGGCACGACCAGCCGTTCGACCCGCATTATTCACGGTGGCTTGCGCTATCTCGAACACGCTGAGCTCGGATTGGTCCGCGAGTCTCTACAGGAGCGTCGGAGCCTGCTTCGCGAACGTCCCCACCTCGTGCATCCCATACACTTCCTGCTGGCGCTCGATGAGAAAAGCCGCCGCAGCGCCCTGAGTGTGCGTGCCGGGCTCTGGCTGTACCGTCGAATGGGAGGCGCGCACCTAGGCGTCGATTCGAGCCAGAACGACCGCTACAAGCTCGAACGCCTGTTAGATGCGGGCCGACGTTGGTCTATTTTCAGCTTCGAAGATGCGCAGTGCGAGTTCCCGGAGCGGCTGGTAGCGGAGTGGCTGATGGAAGCCATCGAGGCTGGCGCTGTTGCCCGGAACTATACCCAGGTACTGGCTGTGGATGTTCGTCATGGACGCGCAAAAGCTGTGCTCATGCGCGATGAGCTGAGCGGAAAAGAAGAGCGGGTCGAAGCCAATTGGATCATCAATGCCACTGGCCCGTGGGCGGACCGGATGTGCCAGCGCTCTCGTATCGACACAAAGAGCCCGATGGTCGGCGGAGTCCGCGGGTCGCATATTGTGTTGCCCCGATTCCCTGGCGCGCCTGACGCAGCAGTATTTACGGAAGCCATTGATCGACGGCCGATCTTCGTAATTCCCTGGAACGACCAGATCCTAGTTGGCACCACGGAGGTCCCGGACCACGGCGATCCTTCGAAAACTGTGCCCTCGCCGGAGGAAATCGAGTATCTGCTGCGCTCGCTGCTGCACTTATTTCCTCGAGTCAAGCTTTCCGCGCGCGACATACGGTATGCCTTTGCTGGTGTCCGGCCCCTTCCCTTCTCGCCCAAGACTAGCCCCTCGGCCGTGAGCCGCAAGCACTATCTTCACGATCACGCCGATGACGGCGCTGCTCACATGATTTCCGTCATCGGTGGCAAGCTGACCACGGCTGCAGCGCTGGCACGGGAGTGCATGTCTAAGATTGGCGTTACGCCTCGGGCACAAAAGAAGCTGGCCATGATCGCAGCGAATAGTCTGGATCCGCACCTGGATCACTGGGTGCTACAGATTGCCAACGCCGGGGGGATCAGCGAGACCTCGGCCAGCGGGATTGTCGAGTGGCACGGAAAACGCTCTACGGTGATAGCGCGGATGGCGCTCAGCAGCGCCGAGCTGCGGGCGCCGCTATGCCAACACAGCGAACACATCGTTGCCGAGGCAGTGGATGCCTTCGCCAACGAATATGCGGTCACACTGGCAGATGTGCTTCTTCGTCGAGTGCCGGTGGCACTTGGGGCTTGCTGGTCGCCAGTCTGCAGCCGGGCAGCCGCGGCCCGCATCGGGACGGTCATGGATTGGACTGACCATCAAGTCGCAGTGGAGCTGGAAGCTTTCGAAACCGAGCGCACTGCCTTCCTGCGTCAACCCGGACGTTCCGACGTGATGTTGGAGGCCGCGGCTGACTAGGCAGTCCCCGGCCGCTTATCATCAAGCGGCTCTCGCAGCGAAGACTCAAGACTGCAACGGCTTACTTCTTCCCAGCGTGCTTACCAGAAGTTGAGTGTTGTCCGAGATAATTCCGTCCACTCCCCACGCGGCCAAGCGAAGCATAGCCTGCTTATTGTTCACGGTCCACACGACGAGTTTCGTGCCGGCGCCGTGGACTTCGCGGACTAGCTTCTGATCGACCAGCGCCTGATGAGCAATGACATAGTCGATAGGCAGTTTGCGCCAGCGCGCTAACTGGCTTGGTTTGTCACAAATGATGCCTAAGGAGGCACTAGCACTACGCGCCTCCAGTTCCATCACGACGTCTGGAATGAATGAAGAGATAACATAGCCGGCTCCCACCGGCTCTTCGCGCAGCGCAGTAAGCGTTTTCGATTCCAGGTTCCTAACCTTGAGTTCAATGTCAAGAAATGCGCGCTGGCGGTAACGTTTCAGCACGGCCTTAAGTTGGGGGAGATGCTTGAGCTGATCGCAAGTTGCGCGAGAGACTGTGATGCCTCTGACTCTGGGGTCGTGACAGACCACAGCCCGCCCACAGGCAGTAAGCCGCACGTCAAACTCAAAACCGTCACAACCATGTTCGAGAGCAAGGTCGAACGAGGCACAAGTGTTCTCCGGTACGCCGCGAGACAGTCGTGCGCCACGATGGCCGAGCAACAAGGGGAAGTCGGACATCAGACCATAATTTTAAGCGTAGAGAACCAAAAAATGTAAACCCAGTGTAAATTTCGTGGAAGATTAGTCCAAATCGAAATCGCGGATGGGCTTACCGGTGTCGGGGGATTCTTTGGCCTTCTTGACCGCTTCTTGAAATTTCTTCTCCAGCAAGTCAGAGGCGTGCTTCTGAGCCTCCACTGACTGGCGAAAGATAGAATCGCGCCGGCTGTCCTGCTCCTTCATGGCGCGGGCTGCTTCCTCCATATCAGCGAACATCCTGGGCCGGACTGCCGCGGTATGGGCGATCACCGCCCTTTCGGCGGGGTCGACCTTCAGCACTGCATTGCAGCAGGGGCAGGTCACCTCGAATGCCGGAGCACCCTTCGTCATGCACTGATGATACCGCAAACCCTACGTCAGCGGGGGTGAAGCTTGATGGGAAAGATCTTGAACAGGTTAAGCATTTCCCACCCCAGGAGAAAGACGGAGACCACCACCACCATGATGGCGAGCGTCTCGCCAAAACTCAGGCGGGAACGGCCAGGCTCAAAGCGTCTTGTCACCAAGGCCAGAATATTGAGCGTGGCAAAACCAAAAACCAGTGCCCAAAGAATGTTGTAGATATCGCCCTTCTTGTTCGAGAATTGAAAGACGAAAAACAGCAAAGGCGCGGCGTGTAGCAGCGGTCGCGCCCAGCAGATAAACTCGAGCACAAATGTGCAGGTTACAGTCAGGGACGCGAGCATGAGCGCTGGGTTTCGAAATTTGAAAACGAGTTCATGACTTCTGTCCGAAAAGCTAAGATATTACCCGTTTCCGGATACAAAGTCAGCGCTCGTTCTTCCCATCGATTGCAGACTTGGTACGTAAGCTGGGCCATAGGGCGCTGATGCACGGTTACAATTTGCACATGCCCGACCAGCTCAAGGCTGTGTTCTTTGACGTTGGCAGTACGCTTCTTTTTCTCGACTGGCAGCGAATTCTAGCCCCGCTTCAGCAAAGAAAACTGTCGCCCAGCCGCGAACAACTGCTGGCGATCGAGCGCAAAACCAAGATCCACTTTGACGCGATCATGCAGCAGGGCGGCGGGGTGGATCACGGATTCTGGTACATGTTTTACTCGCGCCTGTTCGAAGAACTCGCCTGGCGCGACGACCAGCTGCGCGATAGCCTGGTGGACGCCACACGAAGCTCGGCCAACTGGTGCGTCATTCGTCCCGAGACTCGCGAAATCCTCCAACGGCTGGGACGAGACTACCAACTCGGCGTGATCTCAAATGCGGACGGCAAGATCGCCTCCATCCTCGAGCGATGCGGGATCGCTGATTGCTTCACCACAATCGCCGATTCTGGACTAGTCGGTCACGAAAAGCCGCATCCAGCTATCTTTGAGGCGGCCTTGCGCGAGATGGGCGTTGCAGCGGGGCAGAGTCTGTACGTCGGCGACATATATTCCGTGGACTATCTTGGCGCAACCCGAGCGGGGATGCAGGCGATCCTGTTCGACGTGGCAGGAACGTATCGGGACACCGACCTGCCGCGCGTGGAATCGCTCGAAGAGTTAGAGAAGAAGCTGTAGGCGGCGGACCCGTCCTGAGCGAAGTCGAAGGAGTCCTCGCCCGCGCTACTTAGAAAGGCAACTTCACTATAAAGAGATTACCTGATGATCGAAGCAATCGGTATGAATGCTGTCGTAGAGGCTCCGCAGAAGCTCCGTGCTGTAGCGAGCGATGAAATAGATGCCGGCAATCTCGCGCTCGGCCAGAGCTTTGTTGGGGTAAAGCGCGTTGCTGAGCTGGTCGGCATGACGTGCCAGGACTTCGCTCTGGCGCAACTCGGCGCGGGCGGCGCGTGAGCGCAATTGATCGAGCTGATGATGCATTTTTGACGCAGCGTTATTCGCCGCCTCAACCAACGTTTTATCCAAACGTGCTAAAGGGCCGCTGATGCCATCCAGCGACTTCCGTAATGCAATCTCGGCTTGATCGAAGGCGGCTTGCAACTCCTGCGGCAGAGTGCGCTTTGCGAGCGTCTCGCGCAGCGCCTCGGGGCCTTCGAAAAGATCGGACAATCCGAGACCATAACGGTCAAGTAAGGCTTGAGACTTTGCCTCTACAATGCTGGCGGAGAAGCGCGGAACAATGGGCGTTACTCGGTCAACCAATGTCTGATACACGACTGCAGCCTGAGCGAAGTAAGCGACTTCTGCCGCCCCACCAGTGTAGGCCAGCGTGGGTAGGAGATAATCCTGGACTACTGGCCGCAGCAGCACGTTGGGGCTGAAGTCGTCCGGCTTGGACGCGATGCACCGTAGCAGCTCGGCTTGCGAGATTCTCTCCTCCTGAATAACAAATTCCAGCTCTCGGCTCCCATTAGACCGTCGCTCCACGGGTACGCGAGCACCATCGCGAAGGGTAAAAAGCAGAGTCGAAGATGGTGTAACTTTCACCTGCTGGTGGAAGCCGGCCGCTTCCAGGTCTTTGCCACGAGACAGTAGCGCATCATCCAGCTCGACGGCGCGTTCGACTGCAGCCCGATAGATTGGCTCCGCAATCTGGTGCAGTTCAGGATCGGAACCACCGAGCAGAACCACGCCCCACTCCGCAAAAAGACGCGCAAACAAGCGGGCAAATGCGCTGCCGAAATTCTCTCCGGGACGGTAGGCATCACGCAGGAAACCGGCGACTTCGGAGTCACCAAAGATTGCCGTTGCGGCCTCAACAACAGAATCGATTTCCGCGCCAAACTTTATCGTGCCGACTGGAGCGTCGGGGACGCCCTGCGTGGGCACAGTCAGCTTCTGGAGCGAACCATCGGGACCGGGAATAACGATTTGATTGACTTCCGCGAGATCATGGTCCGTGGCCGCCAACCAAAATATCGGAACGGCGTCGGCACCCGCGCTGGTAGCCTCATCCGCCAGCTTGACCGCGGTCAGCGCCTTGAAGATGGAAAACAGCGGCCCACCGAAAAGCGCTACTTGCTGGCCGGTCACGATGGCCGAAGCGCCGGCGCGTAACCGCCCAATGTTTTCCAGCGTCCTGGTTGAAGCTCCCCAGTTTCTGTTCTGGCGCTCGAGAATGTCTGCAACTCTCGCTCGCCGAGTCGGGTCATAACGCAGATTGAGTGTTTCGTCTTTTGCCCAATCCTTGAATCGTGGCGAACGGGGATAAAAGAGCTGAACTTTAGGGGAATAGGAAAGGAAGTCGAGGAAAAGGCGCGTGGTGTGCGGGATTTGGCTGAACGGTAGACAATGCGACTTCACCGGCAGTTCTCCTGACATCGGCGGCCTCTACAGGTTTGGACGCAAAAAATCATCGCAAGTCAACACTTCGCATTCTACAGTTCCGGCACCGTACTTAGAGATGCCGCAAACATGGGCAAGATGCAAGATAATGGGTGCAGGTACCCGGAAGGGATGCAGGAATGAGTCTCGCCGCCTCTCCATTGAATATCGTCGCACCGCTCACTCTTGAAGGTTCGGTGGTTCGCCTGGAACCCATTCGGCCCAACCACGCGCAGCTCTTCTGGGAGGCCGCCAAAGACGCTCTGGACGACATCTTCCGCTGGATTCCTTATTCCATGAAAACGCCGGCAGACTTCGAGAGCCTCGTAGATAAAGCTTTTGAGGAGCAGGAGCGTGGCGAGTCGATTGTTTTTGCCACCGTCGAGCGTAGTTCCGGACGTGTGGTGGGGAGCACCCGCTTCATGAATATTGATCGTGCCAACCGGAGAGTCGAAATCGGCTCGACCTGGATCGCTCCAGCGTGGCAGCGAACTGCCGTCAACACCGAAGCGAAATATCTGATGCTACGGCACGCCTTCGAAGTGTGGCAGTGCGTGCGCGTCGAACTCAAGACGGACGCCTTGAATCAGAAGTCTCGGAATGCCATCCTCCGTCTCGGGGCGAAGGAAGAAGGCACGCTGCGCAAGCACTTAGTCACTTGGACGGGACGGATTCGCGACTCGGTCTACTTCAGCATTCTGGATACCGAGTGGCCGGAGGTGAAGGCGCGGCTGGAAGCAAAGCTTGCAGGGTCCACCGACGGCTAGGCGAAAAGAGGGTCCCAACGAAGACTTTGGTCATCTAATCAACTGTTTGACTTCCCATCCTTTCCAACCTAGATTGGAAGTAGTTCTTTACACGGCCAATCCCACCAGTGGGGGCGTCACGGCTTCGACGGAGATGCTTGCGGCCAAGAGGCATGCCGGGGTGCACACACCCGTAATCGTGGGCAAAATGATAATTGCCAATCAACAAATGGCATACGCAGCCTAATTAATTAGGCAGCCGCTTTCCACAGCTTTGCCCTTGGGCTGTGAGCGAGCGTCACACAGAGGGCTGCTCTTCTCTGCTACGTCTGGGCAGGGAGGCTAAGATCTCAGGCTAGCGGCAACCGTTTCTTGTCCGTTCTGAGCGGGGGCCGCGAACGTCCCAGGGTAATGCCTGGGGCATGAACCGGAATAAGCATGTAGTCTCTTGACCAGTAACATTTTCGGACGCGGGTTCAACTCCCGCCGCCTCCACCACTTCCTACTTTCCAGGTCCTTCGGCTTCGCTCAGGATTTCGGCAGCGGACTCCCGCTTCGCTCACGCCCGCTAAGCGCCTCAAGTTCGACTCCCGCCGCCTCCACCACTTCACTCGTTAGTCGTCGGTCTTCAGTCGTCGTCTTCAGTCGTCATCCCTCCTTTTTCTTTGTGCCCGTTTTGGGCACAATGCTATCATTAGCAATGTACGAGCGCGATTCTGGATGTGCGGATCATCGCCCGCAAAACGCTGAGGGACTTTGTGGAGTCGCTTCGCGGCGCCAAGGACTATAGGGCTGTTAAGTCCGCCCTTGATTCCTGGTTTCATGAAGTGCAGCGTGCAGACTGGCATGTGCCCGCGGATGTGGTCCGGGACTACGCCAACGCGAGTATCGTGGGGAGTGATCGAGTCGTTTTCAACATTAAAGGGAACTCCTACCGACTGGTTGTCGGGGTGGATTACCAAAGGCAGATCGTGTTCATAAAGTGGCTGGGGACGCATGCCGCGTATGACAAAATTGACGTGAAGACGGTGAAATATGGAGATTAAGCCGATCCGCAATGAGGGCGACTATGAGGCGGCCTTGCGCCGGATAGAAGCCCTCTGGGGCGCGCCTGCTGGAACTCCGGAGGGTGATGAACTCGACGTATTGGCGACGCTTACCGAAGCTTATGAGCGTGAGCACTATCCGATTGACAAGCCCGATCCTATTGAAGCCATCAAGTTCCGGCTGGAGCAGCAAGGCAAGGATTACCGCGCCCTGGTAGGAGTGATTGGCCAACGGACCCGTGTGTATGAGGTCATGCGCCGGGCACGACCGCTGACACTCAACATGATTCGTAAGCTGCATCGCAAACTGCAGATTCCTGCCGAGGTCCTGATTCAGCCAGCCCGCAAACGGGCGCGCCGGACTTCGAAGCAGGCGGACGTGAAAAAGACGCTGGCGCGCAGGTTGTCCCGGCATTCGGCTTAGCGCTTTTCTGTCGCGTGCGGCCGCCGAACGTCTTGAGATAATCCCTGGGGCATGAACGCGAATAAGCATGTAGTCTCTTGATCAGTAACATCTTCGGACGCGGGTTCGACTCCCGCCGCCTCCACCACTTCCTACTTTCCAGGTCCTTCGGCTTCGCTCAGGATTTCGGCAGCGGACTCCCGCTTCGCTCACGCCCGCTAAGCGCCTCAAGTTCGACTCCCGCCGCCTCCACCCCTTCCTA
>Ga0210408_10001147_pt1 | contig 28829 bp, 23 predicted proteins | sample IncBWH4MmetaG_FD_155471 | JGI IMG/M metagenome (GOLD analysis project Ga0210408, IMG submission 155471) | Forest soil microbial communities from Barre Woods Harvard Forest LTER site, Petersham, Massachusetts, United States - Inc-BW-H-4-M | ecosystem: Environmental > Terrestrial > Soil >...
CCATTGGCCGCCCCCGGGGCGCCGTTTTGGCCGGGCAGGTTGATGGCGCGCAGGACGAACGCGGTCTTCTTGAAATAGCTCGAGTTCAGAATCCCTTTGAGTTCGTCGTTGCCCCGAAGGAACGTATCGGCTTCATCAATGAAGAGCGTCGGCAGGATCTGCGCAATGACGCGGAAGAAGGAGGGCGCGGTCACGTTGGAAGCCACCACCGCGCGCTGGGTCAGTTCGCTCAGGATCGTAATGAGCGTGGACTTGCCGCAGCGATGTTCCGGCGACTCGATGCCGAGGTACGTCGTGATGTCCCGGTATTCAAACGCAAAGGAATGCGGCACCCACAGCGACATCGTTACGGGCGCCCACTGGGGCAGCACGACGTGGCTGACAAGTTTAAGGCGGATTTCTTCGAGCAGCTCGGCGGCGTTCACCGGGTGCGGCCAGGGCACGACCGGCGGAAGCGCGAGGATCTCTTTGAGGTATTTGTCGAGTTCGGCCGTGCTCTGCGGGGAGGGCGGCGCGCTCGACGGAGCCGGCGGGGCCGCGGGCTTGCTGTCGCCGGATGCGGATGGACCCGTCAAGGCGGGCTGATTTTCGGGATTCGAGTTTTGTTTGTTTAGTTCGGCATTATTGTTCATGACCCACTGCTTTCTATTTTTGGCCTAAACAGGACAAAAAAGGTTTAGGCATGATACTGCACACGCAGTATCAGTGGATGAAATGCAGCGATTTTCAGGCCAAAGGGCGGAACGATGCGAAATCTAACAGGAGCAAACTGAGGAAACAGAGATTTTTGAGAACCAGCCATTGCGCCGGGGGTGCAGCTCAAATTCCGAAAAAGCGGGATTCGGCTGGGTGTTTATGCCCTCTGTTTCCTCCGTTTCCTCCTGTTACATTCCGGACTCCCGCTGACTCCCGGCTGCTCCCGGCTGCTCCCGATGACTCCCGATTTTCGAGCGGACGACCGTGAGTGATCGGGAGTAAACGGGAGTTGGCAACGCTGGGACCGTGAGTGATCGGGCGCGAGTAAAGCGTTCAGCTTTTCAGCGTTTCAGCGTTTGGTTTGAGTGGGCATAGGGGGGTACCTTGGGGGGATACAGCCGTCCCACCGTCCCAAGCCCGGTAAACACGGGCGATTCTCACTCTTGCAGCCGTCCCATCCGTCCTATTCCTCCCACTCCCAGAGACTGCAGCCGTCTCTCTGTTGCCTCCGTTTCCTCCTGTTAGATTCTGGCGAAATGCAAGTCAGTGTGTCCAAATTTGCGACGCTGGGTCACCCGTCACCGGCCGCTGCTCGAGCCGCCACTCGTGCCGCCAAAAGGGGTTTCGGTGTTTCAACTTTTCAGCTTTTTCCTGAGTTCCTTTTCCCAACCGCCGAACCTCGCTGCTCCGTTAACGGCTGGGCATTAACCCACACCTTCTAATCGAATACACGTAATGCAGTTTCACCGGTGAGTGTTCACGAAATGCCCAATGTTCACGGACACGTGAACACTGGCCCCGGCGAGACTGGTTGGCGATTTACTGGCAAGGCCGGCGTTTACTGCGCAGTAAATCGCCGGACCGGAGCAATTTCAGGAGCAATTTCAGATTTGAAATTTGAGATTTGAGAGGAGAGCCTCGAGCAATTCTAAATTATGAGCGCCGCCGCCCAATTCATCATCGAAGCGCTTGACCCGGCAAAGCATCGGCGGGACGTGTTCGATTGTGGGGTCGAGCCGCTGAATGACTATCTGCGGACCCGGGCGCGCAGGGAGATGGAGACCGGCACATCAGCCTGCTTCGTGCTGGTTCCGCAATCGGCGCCGGAGCGGATCGCTGGGTTCTACACGCTGTCGGCAGCCACCATCCGGCGGTCCGAACTGTCGGAGGGTCTGCTAAAAAAGCTGCCGCGCTACCCTGAGTTTCCCGCGACGTTACTGGGAAGGCTGGCGCGTTCGCTCGAATTCAAGGGGCAAGGGACCGGCAACCGGCTGATGGTCAGCGCGTTTTCCCGAGCGGTGGAGGGGGCCCGGCAAGTCGCGTCGTGGGCGGTCGTTACAGATCCCAAGGACAACGAGGCACGCCGTTTTTACGAAAGCTTCGGGTTTCGGGCTTTGACCCAGGACCGCCTTTTCATTCCGATGAAGGAGGCCGCCGAACTGCTCACCGCTCGATGACCGTCTCGCGATACAGCGCCAGGGCCTTTTTGAACCGCCGCGTCGGGGGACGAGGCGGCGCGAGGAGAGCCTGGACGAAGCGGCGGGATTCCTTCGCGTTGAGACGGATGGTTTCGCGCTCTCGCACGACTTTCTCCGCGGCCGTCCGGCTATGGGAAACGACGAACCTGCCGACCGAACACCCCTCCAACACGGCGGCTCGCGCGAGCAGCGCCTTGTCTTCCGGGGTTACCCTGGCTACCAATCGGCCGGATTTACGTTGTGCGGTGGCGCTTGCCATGAAAGCAATGTGTGCCACATTGTGCCACAAATCAAGTCGTTTATTGTCGGCAGAGCCACAATCGAAAATCAAAAATCAAAAATCTCCTCTTGGGACGGTTGGTACGGTCCGGGACGGCCGTGGGACGGCTGCAAGAGTGAGAATCGCCCGTGTTTACCGGCCTTGGGACGGTGGGACGGCTGTACACCCCCAAGGTACCCCCTATCCCCCCCTCTTCCTCCCCGTCTTTCCTGGACCCGCTTTTAGCGGCTATCCACCCTACGAGCCATCTCCACCAATCTCCACCAATCCCGAGCAATCCCGACCTGAAATATTTCGGCGAAGTGTAAGAGTGACGCAGATTGGCCTTCGGTGGGGGCTTCGTAACGGAATCGTAACCGTCACGCCACCCTTCCGCCATCCTGCGTCCCTAACCTCCCACCCTCATGCATGAAGAGTAACCTGGTGGGAAAGTTCTGCTGCGTCCTCTGGTGCGCACCGTGCTTGGGGTCGCAGCTCTTTGCCGCCGAACCGGCCCCGAACCCGGGTGCCCCAGCCTCCGCTGCCGTCACGAACGCCCCTGCCGCCATAACCAACAGTTCGCCCCACTTCAACGTGCGGGGCTTCGAGACCCGGGGCGACCGAATGCTGCCGTTGGACGCCCAGGCTGCTGTACTTACCAAATACACCGGGACCAATGTCAGCCTGGCTGACCTGGTCAAGGCCGCCTCTGATTTGCAATCCGAGTATCGAAACCGGGGCGATGGCACGGTCAGTGTCGCCATCGCGCAAGAACGAATCACCAACGGCGTCGTCACGATGAACGTCTTTCGCGGGCTCGTGCCCCAGATTCTTGTCTCGGGCGTGCGGTACTCCGGTTCAACCGGCCAACCGGTCCCCGCCTCGCAGCTCGCTCTCGCTAACACCGCTCCCAACGCCACCAATGCCGCGCCAGCTACGCGCACTAACGCGGGGCCGCATTTTGTTGTTCGCGGTTACGAAATTCGAGGCGACACACTGCTCTCCACCAACACGCTCATGGATATTCTGGTCAAACACACGGGCACCAATATCGGGATTGGGGACATTACCAAGGCCGCCTCGGAGCTGCAGATGGAGTATCGAGACCGCGGGTTCCCGACGGTCAGCGTCACTATACCCCAACAGGAACTCACGAACGGCATCGTTAAAATCCGCGTTTTCCAAGGCCGATTGTCGGACATCTCGGTGACCGGCAACCATTACTTCAGCTCTAACAATGTCATTCGGGCTTTGCCGAGCCTGCGCACCAACGTCATTATGAACGGCCTCATTTTCCAAGCGGAACTCGACCGCGCCAACGCCAACCAGGACCGCCAGATTTACCCGCAAATTCAGCCCGGGGCCGAACCCAATACAACCGAACTCCTGCTGAAAGTTAAGGACCGGCTGCCGCTTCACGCCAAGATCGAGCTGAACGATCAAGGCTCACCCGGCACACCTGAACTGCGCATCAATACATCCGCGGTGTACAACAACCTTTGGGAACTGGAACACTCCATGGGGGTGCAATACAGCTTTTCGCCTGAGGCCTACAAAACCGGGGAACAGTGGGACTTTTACGACGTGCCGCTGGTGGCCAATTACAGCGGCTTTTACCGGATGCCCCTGGGAAATCCGGAAGCCGTGAGCGAGACGATCGCCACCAAACCCGGCACCTTCGGCTACGACGAAGCAACACGGAAATTCCGGCTTCCGCCAGCTTCCGGCAGACCGGAGCTCAATGTGTATGCCAGCCGTTCGGCGATTGATACCGGCCTGGAAACCACCTTCAGCGGAAACCTGTTCAATACCAACGGCAATTCCCTGGACCGCCGTGACGTCCAACAAGACCTCACCATTAATAGCGATATTGGCTTCCGCTTGACCATCCCCGTGAGCGGCTCGGAAAACTTTAACTCCGGTTTCTCCGGCGGATTCGATTACAAGGGCTACGACATTACCAGCTCCAAAACCAATATTTTCACACTGAGCCAGGTCGAAATTGACAATACTTCAAACCCGCCAAAGACCAACACCATTGTTTCAGTGGATTCTTCACCCGTGCCGACGACCCACCGGAAGCTCGATTATTTGCCGTTGGCATTGCGCTATGATGCGAGTCTGCGTGACTCAATGGGCATCACGAGCTTCGGTCTCGGCTTTAGCGGCAACCCATGGCACTCGGGGTTCACCGAAGATGTGCAAGAAATAACCGGCTCGTTGCAATCCTCCGGGCACTGGTTGGTGATCAACCCGAGCTTGTCGCGTGATTTCTTCATCCACACCAATTGGGTATTGTCGGCTCGCGCGGACGGTCAATGGGCCAGCGAACCCTTGATCAGCAACGAACAATTCGGCGTGGGAGGAATCAACAGTGTTCGGGGTTACCGCGAAGGGGAGGTATTCGGCGATAACGGCTGGCACGTCAGCCTCGAGCAGAAGACCCCGCCGCAGGTCGTTGGCTTGGTTTCCCCCAGAAACCCACTGACGCTGCGTGGCGCGGTGTACATGGACTATGGCGAGGCGTACCTCATCGATCCCAACGGCCGGGACGGACGGATCCCTCTTTGGGGCACCGGCTTCGGCGGCGTCGCGACCATTGGCTCACACTGGGAGGCCCGGTTCCTGTTCTCCTGGCCATTGCTCCGCACCACCACAACCGAACCCGGTGTACCGCGTTTCGATTTCTCCCTGACCGCCCAGTTTTGACCACGAATGTAAACGAATGACCACGAATGGACACAAATGGACACGAATACGCCGGCGTTGAATGGCTCCTTGGAACGGGACGACCTTGGGCGTTTTTGGAAATGTCACCAACATGTTACAACGCCCACCTTAGCGAGGGGTAGAATGCTCGAAAGGTCAAAAGATATGCGACTCACTCACGTTCGGTCCGGGCCCGATTTGCCACCGCGGCGCGCCGAGGACAGACGCGCCCTGCCCGCCCGGACGGGGGAGAGACTAGCCGCATCGGTTATGACTCCGCTGCTCTGCGCCTCTCTGTGTCTTGCCTTTGTTCAATCCAGCGCCAATCCCCTCGGGGGCACGGTCAGCCAGGGGGCTGCCTCCTTCAAGAGCCACGGTCCACAACTGACCATACACACTTCGGACCGGGCGTTCATCAACTGGAGCAGCTTTAATATCGGAGTGGGTGAAACCACTTCGTTTATCCAGCCTTCCTCCTCCTCGATCGTGTGGAACCAGATCCACGACAGCAACCCGTCGCAGATTCTCGGTAATCTCAACGCGAACGGTTATGTCATCCTGCAAAACCAGTCCGGCTTTTATATCGGCGGCCAGGCCTCGATTACCGCCCACGGGTTGCTCCTGACCACCGCACCCATCCCCATGCCCGACCTTATTAGCGGCGGCGCCTGGCAATTCAGCGCACCGCCACCCACGGCCAAAATCATCAACTACGGCCAGCTCAGCACTGACAAAGGGGGGTCGGCGTTCCTGATCGCCCATGACATCGAGAACCACGGCACGATTTCCGCCAACGAGGGCAGCCTCGGCCTCTTCGCCGGGAAGGATGTCCTTATTTCCGAGCGTCCCGATGGCCGGGGTCTCAGCGCCCAGGTCACGCTGCCCGAAGGCTCGGTTGACAACACTGGCAAACTAATCGCCGATGCCGGCACGATCGCCTTGCGCGCCCAGGTGGTCAACCAGGGCGGCGTGGTCCAGGCCAATTCCGTGCGCGAAGTCAACGGGGCTATCCAGTTGGTCGCGAGCGACGCGATCAACTTGGGCGCCGGTTCGCAGATACTGGCCAAAGGCGACGAGCAGGGGTTGAGCCCGGGCGGCACCGTGTTGATCAAGTCGGCCGGCAGTTTCTCCGACCAGGCCACTGCCAGCATCGACATCTCCGGCGGCGCTCAGGGCGGCAACGGAGGCCAGGTCGAGATTTCGGCGCCACGGATGAGCGCCATCCACTCGCGCATCGACGGCCAGGCAGCCGAAGGTTTCCTGGGGGGCAAACTCCTTATCGATCCCGACAATATTCTGCTGGCGAATTCGGGAGATGCCGCGCCGTCTTCCGGCGTGGTCAATCCGGGCGACCCGCCCAGCCAGGGCAGTCCGGACACATTGACTTTGGACGTGACCTCATTCTCGCCAAGCCTGTCGCAGATCACCCTCCAGGCGACGAAGAACATCAAATTGAGCGCGGGCACCGTTTGGACGCTGGCCGATCCCGGCGTGGCGGCCAAATTGACGTTGTCCGCGGGCAACAATATCACTTTCGACGATGGTTCTGCGATTCAAGCCGGAAACAATTGGAGTGTGAACCTGGTGGCGGGGACGCTACTGAACTCCGCTTCCGGCCGGCAGGCCGGCAGTGACGGGGTTTATCTGAATGGCAGTTCTTATATCCAGACCCAAAACGGCCACATCGGCCTTTGGGCCGCCAATGAGGTGCTCGTAGACTCCGGCGATCCTTCAACGGTTGGGAACAACGGGATTCGGACCCTCGCCGGCGGGAGCATCGATGTGACGGCGCTCTACGGCGATGTGAACTCAGGCGGCAACCCCCAGGGGTACTTGTTTGGTCAAAGGGCCAAGCCCTACTATGGCGTTTCGCAAACGCTTGGCGGCATCAGCACCGCTGCCGGCGGCGATGTCACGATAACGGCCGGCGGCAATGTCACCAGCTACCTGCCCGAGCAAAACGATTACTTAAATGCCAAGTTCGATGGCGGCAGCGGCGCATTTGGTCCTCAGCCGGGTAATGTCACCATCGCCGCTGGTGGAAATGTCTCGGGCCATTACGTGGTGGCGAACGGTATCGGTGAGATCAGCGCGGGCGGGGATGCAGGCGCGCCCACGGCCAGCGGCGGCTTTGCCTTGAGTCTCGTGAAGGGGACCTGGAGCGTCTCGGCGCCCAATGGCAGCATCTATGTCCAGGACATCCGCAATCCCAATGGCATCTTCAACGACAATACCAAGCCCGGCTACGCCGGTTACCATTACTTTGATTACGATCCGTCCGCATCGGTGCTCCTCCAGGCCGCGAATACCGTCGAAATTACTGGTGCGGGCGCGCCCCATACGACCACCTCGGCTCCCAACACACCCATTCCGTTTCTGTTTCCGCCGTCCCTTCAGGTCATCGCCGGCTCAGGCGGTTTCGTTCTGGGCGCCGACGTAATCCTGTTTCCTTCCCCGTCGGGCGATTTGCGCATCACCACCCATAACGGAGGAAACTTCCAGAGTTTCCAGGACCCGAACGATCCAGTGGACCTGATCGTCCACAGTTTGGAGATGTCCGACAGCGCCGCCCGGCAATGGGACCCCTCGGGTAACAGCTCCTTCGGCACGTTCCTCCGTGACGATAACGCGCCCACTCCCCCCGAACTTGATAATCCCAATCCTGTCGAGATCTCCGTTTCGGGAAGCATGAACAACGTGACGGTCCGTACCACCAAGGCCACCCACGTCACCGTGGGAGGCGACATGTTCAACGCCGGTCTCTTGGGGGAAAACCTTGGCCCCGGCGACGTCACCTCCATCAATGTAGCCGGGAAGATTTCTTATCCTCCGATCTACTCGTTCCAGCAATTGGGCGAGTCCATCGTGGGGGCAGACCTGCGAAACCCCTCGGCCTGGGATGGTATCTTCTCGCTGTTGGTGGACCCGGTTCGAGTGGCCGCCCTGGATGTGCCGGGCAATGCCAGCCCCGCGGACCTGACGGCCTATGCAGACTCGGTGCGCTTGTCTCTGGCTGCGAACCATACCCTGTCCGGAGGCTTCCTTTTCGATCCTAACGCCAACCCGGGCTTTGTTTATGACCGTTCCACAGGACAGCTTGGTTTTCAGTTTCGGATGAACCAAACCATCCGAAGCGTCCTGGAAGGGCCGCTGGAAACCATCAAACTGGACGACTTTGGCCGCCCGATGATTCAGCATGGATTGGCCAATTTGGGGCAGGATCCGACCAAGTTCTATTTTGCGACCACAACGCTCAACTTTGTGGCCCCTGCTGAAATTGAGGCTCTCTACAACAAGAGTCTGAGTGCCGTGCAGGATGACCAGCATCTCTCACCCGGCTTTCAAATCGGCGGTCCCGGCAGATTCACCGTCAACGCCGCCTCAATGGACCTGGGCAGCAGCCATGGCATTATTTCGTGGGGAATTGGAAACGGAGGGCAATCCGGGGCTTTGGATTATGGGACCCTTGCGGGCGTCACTCCAGCCGAGAAAGGCGCGTCTGTGTTGGTGACAGTCGCCGACGATCTAAACCTGCTAACCTCCACCATCGCTTCGATTGATGGCGGGAAGGTCAGCGTGCACAGCCAGGCGGGGGCAGTGACACTCAGCCTGGGCGACTTTTCCCTAATCCCGTCGGTGGTTGGCGCCGTCTGTTACGGCATCTTTACTTCGGGAGACAGCTCTGTGGAGGTGGGCGCCGAGAAAGACATCAATGTCGGCGGGGCGCGCATCGCCGCGTTCAATGGAGGCAATGTCTTCGTAGAATCTGACAGGGGCAATGTGAACGCCGGCAACGGCGCGAACTCGACCCTGGTCGTGCCGGTGATTTATCGGGACCCTGCCTCTGGTCTTTTAATTTCAAGCACAATACAAGATCCCAGACCCTACGGCAGCGGGATTCTGGCCATCTCGACCATCAACAAGTACCAAGCGCCGGGAAGCAGCGGGTTACCGGGAGACATCATCGTCAACACTCCTCAGGGTGACATCGTTTCCACCTTGGGGGGCGTTCAACAGTTTGCTTTGAACGGCAGCATCGCGGGCGGCCCGACGATTACTTTGACGGCCGGCACTGCCGCGTCCGCAGGTTCGCCGGGTTTCGCGGGCAATGTCGATCTTGGCCAGGGCGGGGTGATCGGCGGCACGATCAATATTACCGCGCAGGGGAATATCAAGGGATTGATCGTCTCTCATCAGAACTCGACCATTAACGCGGCTCAAGGTTTCAGCGGCACGCTCCTGTCGGGCGGCCTGGCCAACGTGTCCGCCGGCGCCGGCGCCATTTCCGGGACCATTATCGGGATCGGTGGCGTCAACGCCTCCGGCGGAGCGGGCGTAACGGCGGCTTTGCTGGGCCAGAATGTTTCGATCGGTGGTGGGGCGGCCCAGTCAACTCTGGGAACGACTGCCAGCGCGACGGCCACCAGCACGGCTGCAGCCGGCCAGGCTAACACCGTAGCCCAGCAGGAAGTCGGCACCAAAACCACTTCTCAAGACGACGAAGACAAAAAGAAAAACGGCCTGCGCCCGTCTTTGGTCCGACGGGTTGGACGGGTGACCGTCATCCTCCCTCCAGCGTCGTAAGGCTGCAAAGCCAGCGGGTGCGAAAGGCTGCAGGTCCCCGCTTTGTTCCGCGCCTTTTTCGTCGGCGTAATGTGGTTGCTTCCAAACCAGCGCGAGCGCACTTCGGCTCTCGTACAGGGTTGACAATATATACCTTACAGCGTATATGTGGGGTGGCGTATATGAAGCTGTTGCAAATTTACCGCTGCCTTTGTGATGAGACCCGCCTTCGCATTCTTCATTTATTGACTCAGGGGCCGCTCTGCGTCTGCCATTTCCAGGATATTTTGAGAGCGCCACAAGTCGCGATTTCAAAACACCTGGCCTATCTGCGGGGCAATGGCCTGGTGGTCGCGCAACGCCATGAGAAATGGATGATCTACCGGCTGCCGGAAAAGGCTCCGCCCGAACTCGATCTGCAGTTGCGCTGTTTGCAGGACTGTGTGCACTCCCATCCAATCTTCCGCCAGGACCTAAAACGCCTCAAACGGAGGAAGTGCGAATGCCAATGGGTTAAGCAGGCGGTTCAGGTCGGCGGGAAATGAACACGACTGTTGTGCCTATGGATATGGACCAGACATCGCCTAAACGCCTTGCCTTTTTTGAGCGGTATCTGACGCTCTGGGTTTTCCTTTGCATGCTCACCGGGGTAGTGCTGGGGAAACTTCTGCCCGGCGTCACGGCGGCGCTGAGCAAAATGGAATTCGGAAAAGGCTCGCAAGTGAACATCCCGATTGGCGTGCTGATCTGGCTGATGATTTATCCGATGATGCTGAAGGTAGACTTCAGCGCGATTGGCGGCATCGCCCGACGACCAAGGGGGTTGATGGTGACGCTCTTCGTCAATTGGCTGGTTAAGCCGTTCAGCATGGCACTGCTGGCGTGGATATTCATGCAACACGCATTCGCTGCGTGGCTCGACCCGGAGACGGCAAAGAACTACACGGCCGGCCTTATTATTCTTTCAGCGGCGCCCTGCACGGCCATGGTATTTGTTTGGTCGTATCTTACCGACGGCGACCCCGCCTATACGCTCGTGCAGGTCGCGGTGAACGACCTGATTATGCTCGTTGCGTTTGCTCCGATTGTGATGTTCCTTTGTGGCGTGGCCCAGGTCGTGGTCCCGCCAAGAGTGCTGCTCACGTCGGTCGTGGTGTTCATTGTCATTCCGCTGAGCGCAGGCTGGCTCACACGGACGCTCCTGCTTAAATCACACGGGGAGGCGTGGTTCGAGCACAGTTTTCTCCCGAAGTTTCACCCAGTAATGATCGGAGCCCTCCTGTCAACCCTCGTGCTGATCTTCGCATTTCAATCGAAGAACCTGACGAGCCGATGGACCGCGGTGCTGTTCATCGCGGTCCCGATTATCATCCAGGTCTATTTCAACTCCGGCCTCACCTACCTGCTCATGCGCCGGCTGCGTGTCGAACACAATGTCGCCGCTCCCGGTTCGTTGATCGGCGCCAGCAATTTCTTCGAGCTGGCGGTAGCGGTTGCCATAACGCTTTTCGGAGCGGATTCGCCCGCCGCATTGGCTACGGTGGTCGGGGTCCTCGTGGAGGTGCCGGTAATGCTCTCTGTGTGCAATTTCTGCAACCAATCACGCGACTGGTATGGTCGCGCCGCCAAACCAGAACCAGCTACCTGCGTATGAAAAAGAAAGTTCTGTTCGTTTGCGTCCATAACAGCGCCCGCAGCCAAATGGCCGAGGCCTGGCTCAATCATGAGTGCCCGGAGCAGTTCGAAGCTCACAGCGCGGGTTTGGAACCAGGCGCCCTCAATCCACTCGTTGTCGAAGCCATGAAGGAATCCGGCATCGATATCTCCGGAAACTCGACCAAAAGCGTTTTTGACATCTTCAAAGCCGGCAAGATGTTTGCCTACGTCATAACGGTTTGCGACCAGGCGAGCGCCGAACGTTGCCCCATCTTCGGAGGGGTTGCCCGGCGTCTGGTCTGGAGCTTTCCTGACCCCGCAACGCTGAGCGGCACCCACGGCCAAAAGATGGAATGCGTGCGCGAGATTCGTGATCAGATCCGGCAGCAGGTGCGGCAATGGTGCCGGGAGACATGTGGGGCTCAAGAAGGTCATCCTTCCGTGCAAGTCGCAGCTACCAGGTAGCAAGCGGCGTGGAGCGCGCGCACCCCACACGCTTCGCGCGGCTCGGTTGTGGGTCCGCTGGTCTCTAGTGAACGCCCACCCGATAGAATCGAATCGGATCGGTCGTGGTGTCGGCCAGCGAGTTGGTGTTGCCGTTGCCGGTCAAGGTCGCGGCTGAGGACGCCCAGTTGCTGACCGGGGCGGATAATCCAGCCGAGTTTGTATAATAGAGGGTGTAAGTGGCGCCGTTCGTGGTGGTAAAATAGACGGTCGAGGTGCTGCCTGAACGCGTAACCGATACGATCTGCGGAGGAGGCGGCGCCGGTAGAGAGGCCGCTTCCCGGGTGAACGCCAGCGTACCATCGGACTTAAACTCGAAATAGCCAACATAATAAGCCAGCCCATTCGTGCCGGTATGCGGGTCCACAATGGGATTGCCATGAGAATCTGTCAGCGGCCTTACCTCGTACAGGTCAGACCGGACTGAGCCGCTGAAGCTGGCTGCGGTGGTAATTTCCAGATTCCCACTATTGGGTTCGGTGTTGGGCCAGGAATCGTTAAGAGTGCCCTGGGTGGCATCAACCAGGCCCTTCATCCAAACCGACAGGATATTATTCGGGTAAGTGGCGATGGGTTCGCGAACCAGTGAGGGCGTGTTAAACTGGTTCGACGTGACGAGTTGTTGCGAGATGTAGGCAGCATTGTTGAAGATCGAGTCGATCTTGCTTCTCACCGTGTTTTGGGTCAAGCGATCCAGTCTGGATACGTCGGCGCTCCGAACGGCATTGTTCGCACGGGGCACGGTGACCCAGAGCGTATAGGCAGGGTAGCCAGGATAACTCGTCCCCTGATAATCGCCGGTCACCGCCCAGGTCAGGTAGTTCAAGCTGGCAAAGCACCCGGGAACCAGTTGCGAAGCTGAGAACTGGGTATTGGTGATTCTGGTTCCTATGGCCGCATTGACATAATTGCTGGCCTGGCCGAGGTCAACGACCACTTCATTATTCTCCTGGTGCGTTCCGGTTTTGCGCAGCGTCAAAAGCAAGTCGGCGGTTTGGTACACGAACGTTTGGGCTTCTGCGGCCTGGATGAAGGTTAAAAGGGTGCTGCCGGCTAACGCTGCACTAAAGATTAAGTGTAGTTTTCTGGACATAAATGATTCTATAGTTTCCTGATACCATTTTTCTCTCTAAGGTCCGCAATACTAAGGCCTGGCCGACAGCGAGACGCGCAGCAATCGGACATTCACTGAATGTTTCAGGACCTCATCCCAAGGAATGTAAGCCGCTCGGGGCCAAGCAGTTTAGAGCAAAACCGGTTTGAGTTTTTGCTGCCGCATCCTCGGCTCCCATGGATTGTAACACCGCTCCTGATTCCGTAACCTCTTTGTAACCTACCGTGGATTCTGATCAACCTGCCATCACCAGGGAGCGTGGTGGTCGAAGTTTACCGGTCGCTCCCACATTTTTCGCTGATCGTTGCGCCCGAGGACGGGCGCACGCCGGCACAGTAATGACCAAAAAGCCGGCGTGAACACTCGTCCACGCCGGCCTGGCTTATGGCAAGGAAATGATTCCGTTCGCAACCACCCTCTTAGAGATGAATCGGATCGGAGGTAGGGCCGTTGCGCACAGCATGCATGTCGCTCAACTTAATCGTAAACGTCCCGTCAGCGTGGCCGGAAATTCCTGTGGCGGCAGTCAGGCTATTAAACACTGTTTGGGCCTGGCTGCTGACCGTGTTCTTACGGTAGAGGAATTCATTGCCCCAGGCATTCCACCGGCCTTCTTTGACAGCGGCTTCGCTATAGGCAACACCGTCGTAAGTTAGAGGCGTCGCCCCGAGCGCTTCCGCGGAGGCCGCGTCGGAGATGCCGAGGTTGGCGATTACGCTGAATTTCTCAACCCCGGTGCCGTTGGGTGAAATGTCCACCGAAGTCGCCTGGGTAAGGTCGTAACCCATTTGGGTGGCCAGGGTACCGCCGCTGGAATAACCGAAGTCGCCCAAGACGACGCCCCCACCTTGGTTTTTCATCGAACCGTCAGAATTGACCTGAAGCTGGGACGGCGCTGAGAAAATCCCGAAACCCGTATCGCCATATTCATTTACCCGGGTGCCCGATTGATTGTCGCGGCCCGAGACATAAACGAAGTTGGTGTCGGTCGAATTGCCGGTGAACAGCGCCAGCGTCCCGCCGCCCACAATGGCCTGGCGGAAGGCCTGGTCCGTTATGTTCGTGAGACCGGCGGCGGAACCTTTTTCCTTCTCCCACTTGAAGGGAATGATGCAGACCTTAGTGCCGGTGATGGCCGCGCTCGGGTTTCTGGAAAAGGCCTTGTCGTTGTCCGCCATCGCCAGGTCAATCGTGGAGTTGATGAACGGGCCGGGAGTGGCGGAGCCGAGGCTATTCACAGCGGTGTCATCCAGGAACTGCTGGGTCCCGCTGCCCGCGATGTCCGCGATACCGCCTTCGGAACCGGACCAGTGGCATTTGATGACGGTGGGAACACTGCTCAGAGTATTGCTGAAGTTCATATAGCTGGCCTTGCTGGGATCAGCATTGCCCTGGGTGATAAAGGTCGGGGCGGCATCAAAAACGGTCGAGCCGTTCGTCACCGCGTTGAAAAAGGCGTTGCGCGCCGCAGTGGAACCGGTGACGTACACATACTGCGTGGCGCGGGCCAGGCTGGCAAAGCCCAAGGCCAGCGCGCCCGCCAGAACGAGTGATTTAGTATTCATGGTTTCTAATTTGTCTTTGGTTTGTTGTTGTTTGTTGATTCAGTGATTTTTGCAGATAGCGAAAAGAGAATTCAGCCGGCGGACGATTAACCTTTTCTGGCCAGTTGACAGCGAAAGGAGAACACCAACAGACTGGCTCCGGCGGCCAGGCTCAACACCGTCGGTTCCGGAACATAAGTCACCATCCCACCGACAGTGTCATAGGTGAAGAAGCCTTCGGGGATGACGCCGCCCGTGTTGGGGTTGGCGAAGAAATAGGCCGTTGACCCGGCGGCTACGTTCGGGTTGAAGAAGTTGTTTTGAAAGGTATTGCCCGGACTGCCGGCGGCTTGAGCGGTCTGGTAGGTCCAGCTAGTCGTATCGGAAGGGGCGGGCGTGCGGGAAGTGCCCAAGGTCAACGCGGTGGGCTGGCCGGAGATGGTCCTGACATTGGAGCTCGCGGTATTGTACAGAGCCGTTGGGTTGAAACCATTCTCAGCGCCGTTAGCCGAGGTGGCGTAAATGAACTTGCCAGTAGACTGAGCGCCCACCACGCCGAACTGCGTCCCGCGTCCAGCGCCAACGTTCCAGGTTTGTCCAAAGGTTAGTGACGAAGCTTGCCCAAGGTCATAGATGAAGTCACTCGACCCCCCGGTGAAACCGACCAGCAAATCGCCATTCACATAGTTCTGCGCCTGAACGGACGTAGCGAACGCCAGCCCAGCGCCCGCCAACAAAGCCATTTTCAAAGTGCGTTTCATAAACTTTTTCTTACTGAGTTTCCCATTTGGATGTTTGGTTGTGTCATTAGGTCGAGCCACCATGGGTTCGACGCAACAAACCCTACGCAAAAGCGGGAGCGGCCGGCATCCTGCCGGAGGACACGAGGCTATAATCTGATGACGTGACAGTGAGATTTGTAAATCACTGGTGGACAAAGCTCTGCGCGGGGTGAGCAGAATTATTCAGGCGCAGCAGCGGGGTCGTCTCAGAAAGGTCACCTTCGCCGGAGCCGTCGGAGCTTTGCATGGAGCGCACGATTCCGAGCATGCAGCTGGTTTTGTTGGCAAACGCACCGTCGGAATCGTGCGCTTCAACCTCTAATGACTGGACCGACTACTCTTTAGCCAGGCGATGAATGCAAGTTTTCAGAAAGCAATTCTTTCGTGCGTTCCGACCCGTCGCAAGGGCGCTCGTAACAGAAACGTAACCTTGCGGCCACAAGGGCGTAACTTTTGGTTCCTAGTGTCGCGCCCGTGCAAAGTCCAATCAGAAACACCAACGGAAGCGACCCCTTCTCCTTAATCACATACCGCAAGGGACGTGCCGTCCATCCGAGCAAGGTGCGGGTCACGTCCTCCAATGAAATGCATTTTCGAAACCTGCGCCGCCTGCGTCGGAACCTTTCAATCGCCCTGTTCTTAGGCACAGCAGCGGCGACAGGGTTTTGCGCCGAAACCAAGGACCCCCTCTTGGATTTAATGATCCAAAAGGGCATAGTCACGCAAGACGAAGCCGCCAAAGTCAGGGCGGAAGCCGACGCGTTGCGCACCAATGCCATCGCCACCGCCCCTCTCGCCGAATCCAAGTGGAACATCAACAACGCAATTAAGAACGTAGAACTCTTTGGTGACCTGCGCCTCCGCTTCGAAAGTCGCCAGGCTAACGCCCCGGACGATTCGCGGATCGAACTGAACCGTCTCCGCTACTCTGTGCGCCTCGGTCTGCGCGGCGAGGTCTTCGATGACTTCTATTATGGGGTCAGGCTGGACACGGCCGCCAATCCACGGTCCGCCTGGGTTACCGCAGGCACCTCTACCAGCGGCTCGCCTTACCAGGGGCCGTTCGGCAAATCGACCGGCGGCATTGACGTCGGCCAGGTGTATATCGGTGCGCGGCCTACGGATTGGCTCGACATCACCATCGGCAAAATGTCCAACCCGCTCTATACCACGCCAATGGTTTGGGACCCGGATCTCACCCCGGAAGGAGCGGCCGAGCGGCTAAAGTACACAGTCGGCAACGCGAACTTTTTCGCGACGTTCGGCCAATTTCTTTACCAGGACGTCAACCCGACCTACTCCTCGCCCGGCTATTTCAACATCGGATATCTCAACTCCACCCCCTCGATTCTGCTCGCCTGGCAAATGGGCGTTGATTACCACATTACCGACAAGCTCTCTGTGAAAGTGGCGCCGGTCCTGTATAATTATACTGGTCATGGCCAGAACACCACCGCACCAAGCTCTACTGTAACCCCTGATTTCTCAGGAACCTACGTCGGACAAGGCGCCACGAACAACCTTTTTGGACAAAACGGCGGGGCTTGGAGCGGGTTCCCCACCGGTTTTTATGATGGGTTCACCGCCAATCAAACCGGCATTCGCAATTTATTGGTGCTCGAGATTCCCTGTGAGTTGAACCTTAAACTGAACAAGCTCAACCTGCGTTTATTTGGTGATTACGCCGAGAACCTGAACGGAGCGGACCGGGCTCAGGCCGCGTTCACCGCCGCGCAAACCGCCTTCCAACCTGTTGGCGGAGGCGGCATCGCTCCGATTGTGTCCCCTCAGACCCAGGAGACCGGTGCCTACCAGGTGGGTTTCGCTGTTGGCAACAAAGACGCCCTGGGGATGGTTTATGGCTCGACCTCCAGGAAACACGCTTGGGAAGCCAGGGCCTATTGGCAGCACGTCGAACAGTATGCGCTGGACGTTAACCTAATCGACTCCGACTTCTTTGAAGGCCGCGCCAATCTCGAGGGTGTTTTTGCCGCGTTCGCCTACGGTTTCACGGACAATGTCATTGGGACCTTCCGCTACGGCTATGCCTCCCGCATCAACGACAAGCTCGGCACCGGCGGCAGCAATTTCGATATCCCCCAAATCAACCCCATCAACCACTATAGCATCCTGCAGTTCGACCTGACGCTAAGGTTCTGACCTGGGTCAAGACCGAGGTCCCTGAGCGATGTCCCACGCCAGGAACGCGTCCGTACCGTAGAAAGCACGGATTTGCTCTCCCTGCAGCGTACGTGCATCAGCCGGACCACAACGCGGCGTCGCAGGGTCCGTTGGAGAGTCTGAGGAACCTGGCGCACCTGTGGTCTGACTTCCACCATCGCTCACATTCGCCCCCGGAGCAGCATAGGACGGGCTGGGCGGCGCGGTCGCAATCGTTTGCGATGCTTGTGATGGAGGCGCTGCAACCGCCGGTTGAGGAATCCGGGACGGAGCTGTCGTATCGCCCGGCAGCATCGGCTGAACATTACGCGAGGATGCGTCCGAAGGCCGGTTCGCATAGGGGTTGATCCACAGCGGCGTTGCATTGTTCGGGGCCGGGGAACCGCCTGCGGCATCCAGAGGTGCGCCTGGGATGCTCACACCATCCTCCTGCATAGCTATCGTGGCGCCTGACGGAACTGTCCACAGTCGCGGATGCCGCTCCATAGGCGAGGGAGCGGACGCCGCAGGTTGTGGGGTTGAAATACAATAGCTGACCAGACGCGCCTTGATTTGGTTGGTGCCATGTTCGAAGAGTGCCCAGCCATTCTTCGCATCGACATCCTTGAGGGTAAAGCCGCCAGCAGACTCGCCCGGATGCAGCGCGAAGCCTTGGCTCTCGCCCACGATTTTAAAGCAGGCGAGCCGAGAGGCTCCAACCTCCATCAACCCGGTCAACTCGATACGGTCGGACGGGCTCGGCACGGCTGGCAGTCCCTGAGCCAGGAGCAATGACCCGGCGAAGGCGAGCGTTTTCACTTTGCGACCCTACGCAGGCGCTCTCTCACGGGCAAGTTACGTTTTTGTGTCGAGCGACCATTCACCAGTTGTCATCAGAACGTTGCCTGCCTGGCATCTGTTCGTAACAGAGGTCTGCCAGAAAGACCCCCCGACCAGCGGACTAGGCACGCATGAAAGCCATGGGCCATTTACGAATTGAAGAGGTCAAACTCTCCCCCGGCGAGGAATGGACCCGTCAAACCGGTCCCTGGTGCTTCGTGCGCGTCAGTACTGGGGCCGCCTACTGGCTGGACACGGCCAGGCCGCGCGCCCTCAACCAGGGCGAGCTGATCACTCTGGCGCCCAGCGTCAAGGCGGTGATCCGTGCCAGCCAGCTTAGTGACGTGCTGTTGCACGGATTTAATTTCGCCCCGGATTTGCTCTACGGTTTTTTCACTGTGGCCGAGCGCCATTTCTTCGAAAGCCCTGCCACCAGTCCAGTTGAACCCGTTCGGTTTCTGCCCTCGACGCACCCGATTAACCAACGCTTTGCTGACCTGGCAGCTCACCGCGAAGCCGGCCAGGAATTGACCGAGCGAGCGGCGGTGCTGGGTTTGGCTCTAGCCTTCTTGAGCGAGGGCGCGGCGCAGGGTCTGCCCGCTGCAGTCCGCAGTTCCCCTCAGGGGCGGTTCACGCAAATCGTCGCTGAAATGCCTGACATCGAACTCATTCACCAAACGCCCGAACAACTTGCGCGGCTCTGCGGTTGCAGTGCCCGTCATTTCAACCGGCTGTTCCGCGAACACTTTGGCGAATCGCCCCGCGCGCGCCAGACTGATTTGCGCTTGCTCAAAGCCCGCCAGTTGCTCAGCGAAACCGACGAGAAAATCGCCCGGATTGCCCTCGACAGCGGTTACCGGAGCTTGAGTTTGTTCAACGCTCTCTTTAAACGGCGCTTCGGCGTTAGTCCCTCCGAATGGCGGCAGCAAGTTGCGCAAAGGGCCTCTTGACAACCTGCACTTTTCAGCCATCGCTTTTCTTCCTGTCACGGAACCGACACGCCAATTTCACACTTCATTGCTTCCGTTTCACCCGCTCGCCCGCGATAGTTTTACCGGTTCAAAGCAGGATTGATTGGTGAGTGCGCGACAAGTGTTTCTCACCTGGAATTTGAACCGAGAACGATTATGAACATGATTGGCCCAATGCTCGCTGCCGAAGCTCCCGGCAATGCCATAACCTTTGCCTACCACCATCTTACCAAAGAAGGCTTCGCGACGGTGATCGCCCTGATCTTCGTTTCCATTTTCAGTTGGACCGTGATTATCAGCAAAGCCCGCCAGCTCATTCGCGCCCGCAAAATGGGGAAGAAATTCTTCGAGGCCTACCGCGCCACCCGCGACCCGATGGATATTTTTCGCGAGAAGAAGGAATTCGATGGCGCTCCCGCCTATGAACTCTATATCACCGGCGCCGAGGAAGTGGCTTACCACTTAAAGAACAATCCGGTCGAAGTGGTCCGGGTGAAGCGAGTCACGGCTGGCAATGACCCCCACGCTGCCTTGGGTGGAGAGACCGATGTCCTGTCCCGTTCCATCTCGACCAAGATCAGCACCCCTTCGTTTGAATCGGTCCAGGTCGCCCTCGAACGCGCCGCTTCGACCGAAGCCCTTTCGCTTGAGAAAGGGATGATCATTCTCTCGACGGCGGTGGCCGGCGGACCCTTCATCGGCTTGTTCGGCACAGTCTGGGGTGTCATGGAGACCTTCTCGGGCATTGGCCGCGCCGGCGCAGCCAGTCTCACCGCCATGGCGCCTGGCGTGGCAGCCGCGCTCCTGGCCACGGTCGCCGGCCTTTCCGTCGCGATCCCGGCGATGTTTGCCTATAACTACATGGTTACCACCATCCGCGGCATCACCCAGGAACTCGACGGCTTCTCCAGCGAATACGCCACGGAACTGGAACACAAATATGTTGATAACCGCCCGCTGGCCGAGGAAATCCGCGACGCTTTGCAGAGTAGCGGCATGCTCCAGCCAAGAGCGCAGGTCGCGCAACCGCCGGCTATTCCTGTTCCCGTACGGAAACTCAACGCCCCACCGCAGCCCGCGTTCACAACCTGAACGAAAAACCACCAATGGACACAAATGGAGTCGGCTCAGGGCGCTCATGGCCCAAAAATGGGGAAAACGATCGTTTCTCGGGAGTCGTGGCGCCGTTAGCGGGAGCCCCGCCCGTGCCCCCGTTTCCATTCGTGTCTGTTCGTGTCCATTCGTGGTTTGAACTGATGAAATGAAAAAATGTTCCAAAAGCGCACACCACGCCCTGGCCGAGTTGAACATCACTCCGCTGCTGGATCTGGCCTTTGTGCTCCTGGTCATTTTCATCATCACCACCACGCCCGTGGTCAACGACCTCGATGTCGATCTGCCTTCGGCCGCCAAACGGCCCAAGGACCCCAAACCCAAAGTCAACTATGTCACCGTCGAGAGCACCGGCCGCATGTTCTTGAACCGGGATCCGGTCGATCTCGCCTCGTTGCAGGAAAAGGTCGTCGCCCTCCGCATGGACGAACCGGACCTCAACATCGTCATTCGCGGTTCGGCCCGGACCAAATATCAGCACATCGTCGGCATCATGGACATGCTTCAACAGGCCAACGTCGGCAAAGTCAATCTCGCCACCGAATCTTTCCCGGATGGCGCAGCCGCAAAGGAGTAGCGTATGGAACACCTCGAGCACCGCAGAAAACGGAATTCGTCAAAGATTAACCTGATCATTTCGTTCACCTTCCACACCATCGTAGTGGTGGCAGTGGTTTTCCTTGCCGCGCGCGAAGGCATCTTGGGCAAAAAGCTCAAGGAACTCACCGTGACCATGGCGCCGAAGGAGAAGAAACCCGAACCGCCCAAGCCCAAAGTGCCCGAGCCGAAGCTCGACACGCCCAAACCTGCCAATACGCCCAAGCTTGCGGTGGCCCCTCCGCCCGTCCAGACGGCTCGGGCTGCCGCGCCGCCACCGGTTGACGTTCCGGCGGCTGTCGCGCCGGCGGCCGCAGTTCTGCCGGATATGACCTTCAACGATGGCGCGCGCGAAGTCCAAACCGTCTCCGATCCCAACGCCCTGTACAAAGGCCTGGTCGAGCACGCGCTGCGGTCCCGTTGGAACCGGCCGGAGGACATGGCCGACGACAGCTTCATTGCAGAAGTGGAACTGAGCATCGACGCCCAGGGCAACGTCACTGGCTCGCGCTGGCTGAAAGGTTCTGGCAATAGCCGCTGGGACAACGCCGTCAAGTCTGCCGTCGCCGCCACCAAAGTCATCAGCCGCCCCCCGCCCAAAGGGTTCCCCGCCGCCTTCGTCGCGCGCTTTGACGTGGAAAGCCTCCGGACGGAGGAAGTGGCGCAGCTTAATCCGCGGTGAAAAAGTTTTCCAAAGGCCATCACAGCTCGCTTAACGAGCTGAATATCACGCCGTTGCTGGATTTGGCGTTCGTGCTGTTGGTGATCTTCATCATCACCACCCCCCAGTTGTCCAACGATCTGGAGATGAACCTGCCGTCGCCCAAAAAAGAAAACGCCCCCAAACCGCCGCCTAAAATCAACCGCATTCTCGTCAGCGCTGTCGGGCAAATCACCTTCAATGACCAGCCGATCGAATTACCCGCGCTCAAGGAGACACTCGTCAGGCTCAAGGCCGGTGACCCCGACACCAGCGTGGTCGTGCGCGGCGCGGCCGAGGTCGATTACCAGCGCGTCATCGGCGTGCTGGACGCCCTTCAGCAAGCAGATATCACAAAAGTGGGCCTTGCCACCGAAACCGCGCCGTAGGTCGGTCAGTGCCTGCGGGCGGAGCGCGGACATTCCTGTCCGCAGCAACTTCCGAACGCCAGCTCGGCTTGGATTTGCCGCCAACTTCGCGAGTAAAACATTCCTGCGGGCAGGAATGTGCGCGCTCCGCCCGCAGGCACTGAGAAGCGGGTTCAAAAATGTCTTCGGGCAGAAAAGCAAGGTAGCCCCATTCCATCACTCCAGAACACCCCACCTGGGTGTCGTCACACAATCGTAACATAACGGACGCCATTCCGTAACATAGGTCCTTCAGGTTTTGCCGATGGTTCGGATAACGCAAAACAACTAGCTCAATGAAAAGAACACTATACTGCAAACTCATCGCCTTGGTCTCGCTAGCCGCCGCCATCGCCTCGCAGGCGCAAACTCAAAAGCTCTCACCCGAGGCCCTGCTCGATAAACTCGTCAAGAAAGGGGTGCTTACCGATCAGGAAGCCCAGGAATTGATGACCGACGGCACCCAAACCAACCTCCCCAGCGCGTCGAAATGGAAAATCAACGACGCCATCAAGAGCATCCAATTGTTCGGCGATGTGCGGTTCCGCTATGAATATCGGGCCGCGGAAAACCCGGGCCCGGCCTCCGGCGCCGCCGGCAACACCTATTACCGCGACCGCTTTCGCTATGCCCTCCGCGCCGGCTTGCGCGGCGATTTGTTTGACGATTTCTATTATGGCCTGCGCCTGGAGACCTCCAGCAATCCGCGTTCCCCATGGGTCACCTTCGGCGACGATACCGCCAGCACCCCCTCGGCCAAGACCAGCGACGGCGTCAACGTCGGCCAAATTTATCTCGGCTGGAAGCCGACCGACTGGTACGAGATGACCGTCGGCAAAATGCCCATGCCCCTTTACATCGATCCGATGCTTTGGGACTCCGACATTAATCCCGAAGGCGCCGTCGAGAAGTTCAAGCACTCCCTGGGCAACGTCGGTTTGTTCGCCAACTTCGGCCAGTTCATTTACCAGGACACCGACCCGGACCACGGCCTGCCTTCAAGCGATACCTTCCTGCTGGCTTGGCAAGTCGGCGCGAACATCAACCTCGCTAAAGACCTGTCCTTCAAAATCGCGCCCGTGCTCTATAACTATACTGGTGTGGGACAGAAAAACGGGTTGAACCAGCCCTTTGTTGGGGAGGGTAACGCGCTGGGTCTTAACACCAACACCGCAGCCGCGTTCAACCAGTCCGGCATCAATGATCTGCTGGTGCTCGAAGTGCCCGCCGAATTCAATTTCAAGGTCGGCAAGTACGGGGCGCGTGTGTTCGGCGATTTTGCCTATAATTTCGAGGGCGATGACCGTGCGCGGGCAGCAGCGGCCGCGGCAGGCCCGGCCATCCTGCCTCAGGCATTCACCGGCGAAAACAAGGCTTACCAGGCCGGTGTCGCTTTCGGCAACCTGGGCCTCGTCTATGGCCAGACCGCCAGGAAAAACACCTGGGAAGCTCGAGCCTACTGGCAGCACGTCGAGCAATACGCGGCGGACGTGAACCTGCTGGATTCCGATTTCTTCGAGGGCCGCGGCAATCTCGAAGGCTTCTACAGCGCCTTCGCCTATAGCCTCACCGACGCCATCATCGGCACCGTTCGCTACGGTTACGCCAATCGCATCAACAACAACCTCGGCACCGGCGGCAACAACCCCGACCTGCCGACTCTTAATCCCATACGCAACTACCACATCCTCCAACTCGATGTAACCTGGAGATTCTAGTTCGAGGCTTCACGCACCGAAAACCAGGCGGGCTGACCGCGTGCTCACAATGTTACCTCATTGTAACTTTGCATCCAGGTAACCATGCAACTATGTAACCTCGTAACCAGTAACTCAGTAACGTTAACCAAATCAAACATGAGAACATTCGCTTTGGGTCTTTTTACCGCCGCCGGCTTGCTGGCGGCACAGACTGGCGCGCTCGGCCAGATGCTTATCAACGGGGCCGGTGCCACGTTTCCCTATCCGATTTATTCAAAATGGTTCGATCAATACGCCAAAGTCGATCCGTCCGTCCGCTTTAATTACCAGTCCATCGGTTCCGGTGGCGGCCAGAAACAGATTCTGGCCGAGACAGTCGATTTCGGTGCGTCTGACGGCCCGATGAGCGACGACAATCTTTCCAAGGCGCCCGGAAAGATCCTGCATATTCCAACGGTCGCCGGCGCAGTCGTGGTGACCTACAACCTCCCCGGCAGCCCCAAACTCAAGCTCGACGGCCCGGCCATCGCCGATATCTTTATGGGCAAGCTCACTAAATGGAATGATAAGCGCATCGCGGAGTTGAATCCCGGCGTGAAGTTGCCCGACACCGACCTCGTGGTCGTGCATCGTTCGGACGGCAGCGGCACGAGCTATATCTTTACTGATTACCTCAGCAGCGTCAGCCCGACTTGGGAGAAAGAGGTCGGGCGCAATACTTCGGTCAAATGGCCGGCCGGCCTCGGCGCCAAAGGCAATGAAGGCGTCGCCGGCCAGGTCAAACAATTGCCCGGCACGATCGGCTATGTGGAACTGGCTTATGCCCACCAGAATAAACTGCCCTCTGCCGAAGTTAAAAATGCCGCCGGCAATTTCATCACGCCCTCGGCCGAAGCCGTCACCGAGGCCCTGGCCGCCGCCAAGGTGCCGGACGATTTCCGCTTCTCGATGGTCAATGCGGCCGGCGACAAGGCGTATCCCATTGCCGGCGCCACCTGGCTGTTGGTCTATGAGCAGCAAAAAGACCCTGCCAAAGGCAGGAAGCTGGTCGAGTTCCTCGACTGGGCGCTGACCAGGGGTGAAGGCATGACCTCAGCCTTGGATTACGCGTCCTTGCCGGAGAGCCTTCAGAAGCGGGTGTTGGAAAAGATCAAAACCATCAAATACTAACGAGCCGGAAAGTAGTCGCCATGACGTTGAACTTACAATTTGCGACTGACGAAGTTTCGCCGAAAGCCCGCATAAATCGTATATCGTAAATCGTAAATTCATGCCGCCTTAGAGCGTGATTTGAGATGAATCTCAGTACGGACACTCGCCTCTTTGTGAAGCCCCAAAGCCTGGTGGCCGGGGCGGTAGGGGAGCGCGCCTTCAGATGGCTGACGCTGGTGATGGCGCTGGCGGTTTTCGTGCTGATTGTGCTGATCGGTTACGAGTTGGCCCACGGCTCCCACCTGGCGTTGCGCAAGTTTGGCTGGCGCTTTATCACCAGTACGGAGTGGGACCCCGTCAACGAACAGTTCGGCGCGTTGCCCTTCATCTTCGGCACACTGGTCTCCTCGGCTATTGCCCTCCTCATTGCTGTGCCGTTGAGCATCGCCACGGCCGTTTATCTGACCGAGCTGGCGCCACAATGGTCGCGCCAGGTGTTGACCATGTTCATCGAGTTGCTCGCCGCCGTGCCCAGCGTCATCCTCGGTCTCTGGGGCATTTTTGTGATGGTTCCGTGGTTGCGCGAGAATTTGTTTCCCTGGCTGCGCGGCGCGTTCGGTTCTCTCCCGCTGTTCAAGGGACCGATCTACGGAGTGAGCGTGCTGGCGGGCGGCATCATCATTGCCATTATGATCCTGCCCATCATCACCTCGGTTTCCCGGGAAATCCTGCGCTCCGTGCCCGGCCTCCAACGAGAGGCGGCCTATGCTCTCGGCGCCACCCGATGGGAGGTGACGCGTATCGCCGTGTTGAGCTATGCCAAAAAGGGGCTCTTCGGCGCCGTCATTCTGGGCCTGGGCCGCGCCCTGGGTGAGACCATGGCCGTAACCATGGTCATCGGCAACCGGCCCGAGATTGCTGCTTCGCTCTTTGCTCCAAGTTATACGCTCGCGAGCGTGGTCGCCAATGAGTTTACGGAGGCCACCACCGACATCTACCTCCACTCGCTTTTCGAAATCGGCCTGGTCCTGCTGGGCGTGACGGTCCTCGTCAACGCCTTGGCCCAGCTCCTCCTTAAAACCTTTGCCGGCCCGGGCGTCAAACCGCAGCACTAGACGGATGATGGATGATGCACCACATAAATCTTTGCAAATCATGAAGATTGGTTTTGACCACGTATCCCGAGTTGGAACAATCGCGCCGGGATTTGTGGGCGCTTTGCTTCCGTCGCGATATTCCGCTAGGCCATCATCCATCATCCATCATCCACCATCCTCTTTTGCTGATGCACCGCTGGCGTAAATTCAAGAACGGCCTGATGCAGGTTGTCACCTGCGCCTGCGCTTTGCTGGTCATCACCCCGCTGGCGCTGCTCTTTTATCATTTGCTCAAGTCCGGCCTCGGCTCCATCAACTGGGCGTTCTTCACCCAATTGCCAAAACCAGTGGGTGAGGCCGGCGGTGGCATGGCCAATGCCATTGTTGGCACCTTCGAGCTGGTCGGTCTCGCGGCTTTGCTCGGGGTGCCGGTGGGCGTCCTCGGCGGCATCTTTTTGTCCGAATACGGCTCGGTGCGGCTCAATTTTTGGATTCGCCTGGGTGCGGACGTCCTCAATGGCGTGCCTTCAATCATCTGGGGCATGGTCGTGTACGCGCTGGTGGTCGTGCCGATGAAAGGTTTTTCCGCCCTGGCGGGCGGGATCGTCCTCGGCATGATCATGGTGCCGCTGATTATGCGCACGACCGAGGAAGTGCTGGCGCTGGTGCCCAACGGCTACCGCGAGGCCGCCCTGGCGCTGGGCATTGCCAAATGGCGGGCCATCGTGCAAATTGTCGTCCGCACCGCCCTCAAAGGCATCATCACCGGCATCCTCCTGGCGGGGGCGCGGGTCGCCGGCGAGACGGCGCCGTTGCTGTTCACTGCGTTTGGAAATCGGTTTTGGAACCATCACCTGACTGACCCGATCGCAGCGCTGCCGCTCCAGATTTTTAATTATGCCATCTCCCCCTACGAAGACTGGCATCGCCAGGCCTGGGCCGGCGCCCTGGTCTTGCTCTTGTTTGTCGCCCTGGTCAATGTCAGCGTCCGCGTGCTGACTCGTGACCGGTTCAGCCACAGGTAGTGGCGCTCGCGTATGCTCATGGCTACTGAACCACAGAAAGAACTGCCACGGCCGGCCGCACCACTTCTGGCGGTGCCTAAGCCTGTGCCGTCTCAGACCCGGGCCGCCCAGGCGCCGGGCACCGTGCCCTCGGCTCTGACGGTGCGCGACCTCTCGGTCTTCTTCGGCGATAACCAGGTCCTCAAGCGCGTCTCCCTGGATGTCCCCGCGCGCGCGGTCACCGCGATTATCGGCCCGAGCGGCTGCGGCAAATCGACCTTTCTCCGCGCTCTCAACCGCCTGCACGAACTGGTCCCCACCGCCCGCATGGAGGGTGAAATCCTGCTCTTTGGCCAGGACATTTACGGCCGCGCGGTCGAGCCGGTGGTGGTCCGCCGCCGAGTGGGGATGGTGTTCCAGAAATCCAATCCGTTCCCGACCATGTCCATCGCGGACAACGTCACCGTCGGCCTGCGGCTCAACGGCGTGCGCAACCGCCAGGTCCTGGCCCAGCGCATGGAACAGTCCCTGAACATGGCCGCCTTGTGGGACGAGGTGAAGGACCGCCTCGGCGCTCCGGCCATCAGCCTCTCCGGGGGCCAGCAACAGCGCCTGTGCATCGCGCGCGCCCTGGCCGTCCAGCCGGAAGTCCTGCTGATGGACGAGCCGGCTTCGGCGCTCGACCCGCTGGCCACCGGCAAGATCGAGGACTTGATCCTCGAATTGAAAAAGGATTACACCATTGTTATCGTGACCCATAACATGCAACAGGCGGCCCGCATTTCCGATTTCACGGCGTTCTTGTACCTCGGCGAACTGGTGGAATATGGCACTACTTCGAAAATCTTCACCAGCCCGTCCAAAAAACGCACCGAAGACTACGTGACCGGGCGCTTCGGGTAAGTTTAATCTATGGTTCACTTCGAACAGGAATTGGCGGATTTAAAAAGCAGGCTGTTGACGATGGCCAGCCATGCCGAGACCGCGGTCAAGCGGGCCATTGAGGCGCTGGTGACGCGTGATTACGACCTGGCCCTGCGCGTGCGGGGCGAGGATGAGGTGATCGATCGGTTCGAGGTTGATATTGATGAAACCGCCATCCAGTTGCTGGCCAAGGCGCCGCTGGCCAGCGATCTGCGGCTCATCGCCGTCGCGATGAAAATTTCTCAGAACCTTGAAAGGGTAGGGGACGAAGCTACCAAGATCGCCAACCGCGCGCGCGACCTCAGCCAGGAACCCCCGCTCAAACTCGTCGTCGCCATCCCGCAACTGGCCGACCTCGCCCTCCAAATGCTCAAAGATGCGCTCGATGCCTTCGTCAACCAGGACCCGGCGGCCGCTCGCGCGATCATCCCGCAGGACAAGCAAGCCGATGCTTTGAACAAAGAAATTCACCGCCAACTCGCGCACCAGATGAGCCAGGATGCCGAGACTATTTCCCGCTGCCTCAATCTTATGGTCGTGGCCAAGAGCCTCGAACGCATTGCCGATCACGCCAAAAATGTCGCCGAAGAAGTCGTCTTTCTTTGCGAAGCCCAGGATATCCGCCACACCGGCAAAACCACTCCCTAGCTCCACACTTTGGCGCCCTCCTTTGTCCCCCACTTTGCCGGAACGGCAACCTTGTTGGCGCTTGGAATTTGAAGTTTTCATGGAGTTTGAAGTTTGGAATTTGGAGCTTTTCTGGTGTTTGGTGTTTGGTGTTTGGTGTTTATTCCCTTATTCCCCCCGAATTCCATTGACGCGCCAAACCGGTTTTGCTCTTTCTTACTCATGCTCTCGA
>Ga0210408_10001148_pt1 | contig 28826 bp, 29 predicted proteins | sample IncBWH4MmetaG_FD_155471 | JGI IMG/M metagenome (GOLD analysis project Ga0210408, IMG submission 155471) | Forest soil microbial communities from Barre Woods Harvard Forest LTER site, Petersham, Massachusetts, United States - Inc-BW-H-4-M | ecosystem: Environmental > Terrestrial > Soil >...
GAAGAAGCATTGGAACAGGCGCTCATAAATCTACGTGGCGCCATCAAAGATAGCGGTGCGCTGGTGACGCACGATCCCCTGCCCGCCGTCCTGGCGGACGAGATGCAACTGATTCAACTATTTCAGAATCTCGTCGGCAACGCCATCAAGTACCAAAGCCCCGGAGTGCCGAAGGTACATATCTCCGCCGCCAAGGATAGTCCGAACAAGTGGATATTTTCGGTGAAAGACAACGGGCTGGGAATTGACCCGCAGTACTTCGAAAAGATTTTCGGCATGTTCCAGCGGCTACACAAACGGGAAGAATTCGCGGGCACGGGCATAGGATTGGCGATCTGCAGGAAGATTGTCGAGCGGCACGGCGGCAGCATCTCGGTCGAGTCACGACCCGGGCGGGGTTCGACGTTTCGATTTGCCCTGGCAGGAACTGAGAGGAAATCATGAGAGCCATCGGTGGAGAAGATATGCCCAGAGAGGTTCTCTTGGTCGAAGACAGCCCCGGTGATGTCCGGCTGACGAAGGAAGCATTCCGGGATGCCAATAGCTCCATCCATTTGCATGTCGTTTCCGATGGCGTGGAGGCCATGGCCTTTATCAGGCGCGAGGGAGCCCACATCCGCGCCCCTCGCCCGGATCTTATCTTGCTGGATCTGAACCTCCCCAAAATGGATGGCCGCGAGGTTCTGGCTAAGATCAAGGAGGATGCCAGCCTGAAAACGATCCCTACAGTGATCCTGACCACTTCGGAGGCAGAAGCGGACATTCTGAAGAGCTATCAACTGCAGGCGAACTGTTACCTAAGCAAGCCCGCGCAGTTGGACGCGTTCGAGAGCCTGGTCAAGAGCATCAATGATTTCTGGCTGACAAAGGTCAAGTTGCCGCAACAGAGGCAAAGCGGATGAGCAAGAAATCGATCAAAGTACTTCTGCTGGTAGAAGATAACCCCGGGGACGCCCGTTTGCTCCGCGAGATGTTCAACGAGCAGGGTTTGCACAACACCGAATTGACGCACGTGGAGTGCATACGCGAAGCCGAGAAGTGTCTTGCGGAGCGCGTGTTTGACATTATCGTGCTCGACCTAGGATTGCCCGATGCAAAAGGACTGGGAGCGGTTCGAAAGGCGCACGCCGCCGCGCCCCGCGTCCCCCTGGTGGTACTAACGGGCTTGGACGACGATGCGCTCGGCGCGCAAGCCTTGCAGGAAGGAGCGCAAGACTATCTCATTAAAGGCCAAATCGATGGGCGTGGTCTTCTGCGAGCGCTGCGCTATGCCATCGAGCGCAAGGCCATGGAGGAGGCGTTGTTCACCGAGAAGGAACGCGCCCAAGTCACACTCAACTCCATCGGAGACGCCGTTGCTTGCACGGACATCCTGGGAAATATCACCTTCCTCAATCTTGTCGCGGAAAAAATGACGGGCTGGTCAGTGCAAAAAGCGGCAGGGCTGCCCATGGCCGAAGTTTTACGAATCCTGGACGCCACGAGCCGCGAAACCACCCCGAATCCGATGGAGATGGCACTGGGGCGAAACCGAACTGTGCACCTCCCGTCGAACTGTATCCTCATCCGGCGTGACGGATTTGAAACTCCGATCGAAGACTGCGTCTCTCCCATCCACGACCGAGACGGCCAGGCTACCGGAGCGGTAATCGTCTTCCGCGACGTGAGCGCGGCCCGGGCAATGGCGCTGCAGATGGCCCATTCGGCCCAGCACGACTTTCTGACCGGCCTGCCCAATCGAATGCTGTTCACCGACCGGGTTACCCAGGCAATCGCCTTAGCGGAGCGCCACGTGAAAAAAGTCGGGGTGCTGTTTCTAGACTTGGATGGCTTCAAACACATCAACGATTCCCTGGGACATCCGTTCGGCGACAAACTTCTTCAATCCATCGTAAAACGCCTCTTGGATTGCGTACGCGGCTCGGACACGGTAAGCCGGCAGGGAGGCGATGAATTCGTCGTGCTGCTTTCCGAAATGGAACAATCGGAGGATGCTGCTCTCACGGCAGGAAGAATGTTGAAGGCAGTGGCGGAGGCTCATCCCATCGACCAGCATGACCTTCACGTCACCACGAGCATTGGCGTGAGCGTCTATCCTGACGACGGCCTGGATGCGGAGACGCTGATCAAAAACGCGGACACCGCGATGTACCAGGCAAAGGAAAATGGGCGTCAGAGCTACCAGTTTTTCAAACCGGCCATGAACGTCCGAGCCGTGGAGCGGCAATCCATTGAGGAAAGCCTGCGGCGGGCCCTAGAACGGAACGAATTCGCGCTGCACTACCAGCCGAAGATCAATCTGAGGACAGGAGAGATTACGGGAGCGGAAGCGCTGATACGCTGGACGCACCCCATTCGAGGACCGGTCCCCCCCGGGCATTTCATTCCCGTCGCAGAAGACTGCGGCCTGATTCTGCCAATCGGCCAGTGGGTCCTTCGCGAAGCGTGCAAGCAAGCCCGAGCATGGCTGGATGCCGGACTGCCCCTGGGAACTATGGCGGTGAACATCTCCGCGATGGAATTCCGAGACGACAACTTTCTTGAGAATGTGTTTGCAACTCTGAAGGATACGAAGCTGGACCCGAGAGCTCTTGAGCTCGAGCTGACCGAAAGCGTTCTGATGAAACGTGCTGAATCCACTGCATCCGTCCTCAAAACTCTGAGAGCCAGTGGAGTGCAAGTGGCGGTCGACGATTTCGGCACGGGTTACTCCAGCTTGAGCTATCTGAGAAAGTTTCCGATCGATGCCCTCAAGATCGACCAATCGTTCGTCCGCCAGATCACCACCGCTCCGGACGAGACAACCATCGTGACGGCAGTGATCAGCATGGGGCGAAGCCTGAAGCTGCGGGTCGTTGCTGAAGGCGTGGAAACGCGGCAAGAGCTGGAATTTCTTCAGACTCAGCAATGTGACGAAGCGCAGGGATACTATTTCAGCCGGCCGGTAGTTGCCCAGCAGTTTGCCCAGTTGCTACAAACGGGTATTGCAGAAACTGTTCTCCACTAAGGATCCGCTCCGCATTAACTTCAGACCATTTCCGGTACAGCCCGGACTTTTTCCTTTTGCGGGCTCCAAGTAGAGCCCGGGCTTTTTCTTTTTGCGGGCTCCAAGTAGAGCCCGCACCCGGTATCAATGCGGCTTGAAGGTCTTGCCGGTCTCAAGCAGCGTCTTCAGGCGGGAAAGAATCCGTGGCCATCCATCGGCGCAGGCAGCGTAAGTGGGGTCGTCCTCGGCCCATTCGTCATGTGTCACCGTTACTTTGGTGGCTTCGGTCTCGGGCACCAGTTCGATGGTTGCGCGTGACGCCTTATCATTTTGGCCCATTGCGAAGGTGTACTGAAAAACTTTTGGCGGCTCAAACCGCAGGACCTTCCCTCGGACGTAGGTCATGGCCTTGCCATCGGGTCCCGCGCCCACCCATGCGAGCAAGCCACCAGGCTTAAAGTCCGCTTGAAACTCAGCGCCCGAGAAGATGACGCGGTTCGACTCCCGCGACACAAAGCCTTCCCACACCTTCTCCGGGGTGGCGGCCATGTAGAAGATATATTTCAGTGGTGCTTGATGGGCCATGATTGCTCCTGACTCTCCTGCGCCATCTTATCTCGACTGGCAAAAACCCAACAAGGTGGCAGTGCGATCGGTTCCGCCTGATTGCTTGCGTTACCTAACTACCGGCGAGGACGCGCACAATGGTGCGCAATAGTCCTAACCAGGGCGCTGCCTGAAATAGCCAAACCAGATGAATGCCGCAAAAATCCAAATGATCGCGAACTCTACCCATTCTGGCCCGCCGGCGAGCACAGAGTGCCAGACGAAGGGAATGGGGATCAGCGTAAAAAAGATGGCACACACCAATGAGGCCGTGCGCCGGCGCAGGCGCGCGAAATAGAGGAACCAGAGGACCGCCGCCAGGCTCCAGTCAAACGCCGCGAGCCAGGGGCCGCCGTGGCGAAGCGTCAGAGGGACGATATGGCCAGGGGTGAAGTCCAATGACAGCGGGACGAGCGTGAAGAACAGGCTCACGCCGAACAACCACTTGCGCCGCCGCAATCCCCAAAGGACGCTCTCCAGGTCGCGTTTCTCCTTTTCTGAGCCAGCCGCGATGGGCGCGGCGGCCCGCAAAGTTTCGAGGGGCGTCGCCGCGCTGCGCGCAATGCGTTCAAAATCGGGATCCTGACGAAAATAATCCTCGACCAGCACTTTCGTGTCCCCGCTGGCCTCGCCGGAAAAATAAATCGGCAACAAGTCCGTGACCACTTCTCGTGTGACGTTCATGGTTTTGCTCCTGCGGCGGGAACGGCCGCCCGCCATGCCTGCCTGGTTTGCATCAGCTTCAATCTTGCGCGATGAACCCTCACTCTTGCGGCAACCACCGGGATTCCGAGCGTTTCGGCGATTTCCTCGTATGGCATTTCGTCGAACGCGCGCATCAGCAGGACCGAGCGGTCCATCTCCGGCAGTTGCTGCAACGCCGCAAGCACCGCGCGCACTTCCGCGCTCTGCTCCATGTGCGTCTGCGCGCTGACGCGCGTATCGGGCATACTTTCGTCAAGCTGCGTGTGGCGCGCAGCCCGTCGCATCAAATCGGTATAGGCGTTTCGTGCAATGGTGAAAAGATAGCTTTTCACCGTCGGCTGGCGAATGCGGTCAGCCGCCATCCACGCGCGCACAAACGTGTCCGATGTGATCTCATCCGCCATCACCACGTCGCCGCACAAATACAGCGCAAATCGGCGGACATCGCCGGCATAGCGTTTGTAGAGGTTCTCGATGTCCGTCATTCTTGATTGCCACACAGGTTACGGGCCAACGCGCGAAAGGTTACATCAAAGGAATGCGCCACCGACCAATTCTTGAAGTCCACTAGTGCCAAAGCGAAGGAAGAGGTGCCCCACCCAAGCTGTTTCAGTGATGAAGATGAAATCCGGAAAAAACCGCACCCTGAAAACCGCAGGGATGCGGCACCGGCAATCAACGGCTTCAGACTGGCTTCTTCGCTGAAAGCCATGCCGCAGCGATCAAACATATCGTGATCATGGCTGAGAAAACGATGGGGATGGTGAAGGCGTATTTCCAGCTCAAAGCTGTGACCGCGGCAAAGCAAATGGCGAGTGCCCACGCAGTGCGGCGCATGCGTGCAAAAATCTCTGCCGGAAGGCCGCCCAGCTGCCACGCCAATACCGCGGGGAACAAAAGAAACACAGAGAAAAAAAGCCCGAATGCGCTAAAGAAGTCCCAATACGTCCGGCTAAACCCTTGTGCATCGAAATGAATCGACCGCATTAAGTCAATAGGCGGGCCTACTCCCCATGCGGGATCGGACTGGCGAAACCCAAGTGTATGTCCGATGGCAAAAAGCAGCAGAAGCACAGAAGCGATTCGATAAAGCAAAGACGCTTTCATGTCTTGCCTCCAGAGATCACCCGGCGGCACTGTATCCCCTTTGCCATATAACGGGCAATCCCGAAATTAAGGATGCGGCATGCGCCCGGCGTGGCGTTGTGAGAGGGAGACACAATTGGCTGTTTCCCTCGCGATGTTGACACGTTCTGCACAAGGATTCCGAGTGACGAAAAAAAGCATAGAGCATCAAATGGATTGCGCGTTAGAACAGATATCCACAAGAACCTGCGCCTGCTCTCGTTCTGACCAGAAAGTGGGCGCACTGAGGAGAGACCGATCATGTCGAGTGTTTTGATTACCGGAGCAAATCGCGGACTAGGGTTGGAATTTGCGCGTCAATATGCAGCGGACGGATGGGAAGTGATTGCGACAGCGCGCAATCCGAAAGGTAGCAGGGAATTGCAGCAGTTAGCAAAAAATAAAAATGTGTCTTTACGTGGCCTGGATGTGACCAGCGATGAATCAGTCAAACAGTTAGCGGAAACTCTGGGCGGCAAGCCGGTAGATTTACTCGTCCTGAACTCGGCCATTTATACGCGAAACGGAATCAAACTTGGCGAACTCAATTTTGCTGGATGGCGCGAGTCCTTCGAAACAAACGTGCTGGGAGCGATCCGGGTGGCAGAGGCGCTGATCGAAAACGTCGCCGCAAGCAAGCGGAAGCAGATCGCCGCGATCAGCACGGGGATGGGCTCATTGCAAGCGTTGGGATCCACGATCGGCTTTGGAATCGCCTATCAATACAGGACAAGCAAAGCGGCGTTAAACATGACCATGTCGATCTTGGCGAAAGAAGTGGAGCCGCGGGGAATCAGCGTGGTGCTATTCAGTCCCGGATGGGTGCGGACGGACATGGGTGGCGCGAACGCGGCGTTGACGCCGGAGCAGAGCATTGCAGGCATGCGCAAGGTGCTCGAGGGGAATCCCATGGAGCTGACGGGAAAATTCCTGGGCTACGATGGTGCGACTTGGCCGTGGTAATTGAGGTTTGAAGAGATTTCCGACGGGCGTTGGGCCGCAAGCGCTGGAGGCCACAGCCTCATCGTCGGGGGCTGGTTTATAGCGAAGCAAAGAATGCCCACCCGTGTCCCGCAGAATCGTTCGGGACGCCCCGGTCGAAACGGCCCGGATGCAACAAGCGCACAAACGACGCGCACAAAACAAAATCGTAAGGCCAGGGCACCCGGCGCTATAAGCGAACAGTAGGGTGGGTGTATACTTCTGGCCGTTTTTGAACGAAAAAAGGAGATTCCGGCCTAGATAGAGCACGCGAGCTAACGGCTGGCATCCACATGCACACAACCATTCTCGCCACATTTTTTGAGATCTCTCGCACAGCGGTCTCGATGTCCGGCGCCGGCATCCTGCTTTTCCTTGTTGCGCTGTGGGCTGCGAAGACCGATATCGCGCGGTCCGGCGGCCTGGACAAGATCGTAGCCTTGAGCAATTTGTGTTTCGCCATCCCCTTGGCGGTCTTCGGCGCGGAGCATCTCTCGGCCGCAAGATTCATCATGCTCGCCGTGCCCTCGTACATGCCATGGCGATTGTTTTGGGCGTATTTCGTCGGCTTTGCGTTGCTGTTCGCGTCCTTGAGCATTGCCACAAAAATGCAGGTGCGCTGGTCCGGCCTGCTGTTCGGGATCATGATGTTTGTTTTTGTGGCGATGGTGCATATCCCGCGAGCTCTCGCCAGCCCCGGAGACAGGATTCCGTGGGTGATTGTCATCCGCGAAATGTCATTCGCCGGCGGAGGCTGGATTCTTGCCGGAAACGCGATGAGCGGGCCAGGCAAAAGCAAGCTCATCACCGTGGGCCGCGTGTTGCTCGCGATCGCCGCGCTATTTTTTGGCGTTGAGCATTTTCTGCACCCGGCGGGATGCCCCGGAGTCCCGCTCGAAAAACTGACGCCCGTGTGGATTCCGGGGCGCCTGCTCATTGGCTATCTGACGGGTGCGATTCTTCTCGTTGCCGGGGGAAGCATTCTGCTGGCCAGGAAGACGCGGATGGCGGCAACTTATCTCGGGACCTGGATTGTGCTGCTGGTCTTGTTCATCTATGGGCCGATCCTGATCGCGCAGATGTCCGACGCGAGCACAGCTGTCAAGGTTGAGGGGATCAACTACTTTGCGGACACGCTGCTGTTTGCTGGAGCGATTCTCGCGCTCGCCAGCGCGACGCCGCGCACCGATCCCGCTCCACCCTCATCGTTGCCCACCACTTAGACTCACCATCTGCCCTGTCATTTGCGCCTTATGCATCCCGGATGATTCTACGGGACCGAGCATCGCGAGGGACCTGCCTTTCTCTCCCTTCTTCGCCTTTGTTCCTAAGCACCCGTAGGGGAGCCACAATTCAGCCCAGCACGCTTGCCCTGAGCGGCGTCGAAGCGTAAGTGCTGGGAAAACTTGCGTCGTCAGGTACAATTCACTGGGCAGTTCAAGGTCCCAGCGCTGCAACTACCGGTTTCCAACGCAAGACCGCGCTGTCTGTGAAGAGGCTGCAGCAGTTTCTGCGCTCTCAGGTAAAATGATTCACGAAACCGTAAGATTCTGTGCGAGAGGAGCAAGTCAAAATGGACATGACGCGCCGGGAATTCGCCCTGGCTCTTGCAGCTGCCACCTACCTGCGGGCCTCCTTGTTCGAGCCACTTTCCCCATTAGGAGTTCCCCGCGGCGTCGTTCCCGGCCGAGTCACTTGGGCGCACGATCCAGCGGCGGTGACCTGGGATGGCACAGGTTCGTGGTGGACCGATGCCAACAACAACCAGTCTGTAATTGAGCGCATGGTTTCCCGGTCCATTTGCGGTCTTACAAATCAAAAAAACGATGCCCAGGCGTGGAGCTCCATCTTTCAATACTTCAATCGCACTCATGGGCGGGGCAAAGCTGGATACAAAGCCGGCGAGAAGATCGCGATCAAGGCGAACCTGAACAACACAACGGATCATGGCACGATCGAACGCCTGAACTCCTCGACCCATTTGATCCTTGCGCTCGTCCGACAGTTGACCGGTCCGGGACGAGTGCCGCAATCATCGGTCACCGTCTTCGATTCCAGCCGGTTCATCCCGGGCAATCTCTACGACAAGATTCACCATGAATTTCCCGGCGTCGCGTTTGTAGACCATATCGGAGGGGATGGACGAGTAAAGGCCGAGTTCAAACCCAACGCGATTCCTTTCTCAATTGAGAGCAACAACGCTAAGGGACTCGATACCACGGTGGTTGAGGCCGCCTACTTAATTGACGCTGCCGTGTTGAGAGCGCATGTGAGTTCAGGCGTGACACTTTGCGCGAAGAATCTCTTCGGCGCTACGAGTATCAATCCCGACTGGCACAAGAACGCGCACGACGGTTTCCATCACAACACTGATGGTTCGGCAAGTTACGCCGCGTTCACGGATTATTTGGGACATAAAGACCTCGGCGAGAAAACCATCCTTTTTATTATTGATGGGCTCTATGGAAACGACAACGTGGATGGTCCGCCTCATCGCAAGTGGAAGATGGCGCCATTCAACGATGCTTGGCCGAACAGCATTTTTATGTCGTTTGACGGCGTAGCGATCGATTCCGTCGGCTTCGATTTTCTCACCTCGGAATGGCCCGATCTTCCAGATATCAAGAATGCGGATAACTACCTGCGCGAATCTGCCTTGGCTCATGACCCACCTTCGAAAACTTTGTATGATCCTGAACGCGACGGCATCCGATGCCGTAGCCTTGGCGTACACGAACATTGGAACAATGGGACAGACAAGAAGTACTCGCGAAATCTCGGAAAAACGCACGGGATCGAACTTTTCCAAGTCTGAAGTGCGGAACATACTTGAGCCGCCGCTGCCGCTGATTGGCGGAGTTGCGCAACTGCAGATAGGTTATCGGTACTGAGGGAGGCAGGATGAGCCGGAGAGCGTTTTCCTTATGCTTCGTAGCGGCGTCGATGCTGCCGGCAATTGCGTTTTCCCAATCATTCTTGAGCCAGTATAAAGGCCTGCCTTATCAGGACAGCCGCTATCAGGGCGGCGCACAAAAAATACCGGGACGAGTATTGTGTGCTTACTATGACCTGGGCGGCGAAGGGGTCGCGTATCACGACAGCGATCCACAGAATCACGGCAGCGGAGAGTTAAACCCGGCCGATGGGACCTACCTCAACGAATTTCGTATCCACGAGGGAGTGGATACTTCCTACACGAAGTTCAACCGGAAGCCGGATCCGATTGACGACAACCCCTTCAACAAGGTTGTTCCTCCCGCAGAGCTGCCCTATGTTGGCTGGACCGAACCCGGAGAGTGGTTCAACATCACTGTAGATGTGACACACGCGGGAACATACGCGGCCGATTTTCTTTACACGTCGAACCGTGGCGGAACAATATCCGTCGATGTGAATGGAAAGGATGCGACAGGACCTCTGCAGATCACGTCTACAAATGATCCTGCAGACCCGCTGGCCTGGCGTCAGTGGCACCACTGGAACCTTGCTTCGCAACTGTTCAAAATTCATCTCCGCAAAGGGAAGAACGTTCTCACCGTCCACATATTGACAAACGGCAGCATGAATCTGGCTTATTTCGACTTCAAGCAGGCCCACAGATGAATGGAATGTGCCAGCGTCCCAAGTGAGCGTCAGCCGGGTGGCCGCGCCTTAATTCCGAAAAACGCCTTTGGGTGGCCTACCTGTCCCGACCCGGTTGGGACCTTACGGGTTTGTTTCTTGCAAGGGTGGGGTCTTTCTCTTACCCCTTTTCTAATTTCTGTTTTCCAATTTCTATTTTCTAGTTAGTCAGCGAAGGACGGAGCCTCGCTGCCGCGAGGTCATCGAGGGCGCGGAGGCGGTCGACGAGTTCGGCGGCGTTCAAGTGGCCCTCTCGGTAGAGCCGGCGGAGAAAATCGTCCGCTGGCTTCTCCCCCTTCTGCGAGTTGCATTCGATGCAACTTGAGACCAGCTTGCGGTAGGAATTGCAATTGTCAACTAACAATTCATAGGAAAAAGAAGGGACAAAGACTCAACACAGAGAACACAGAGGCCTGAGCACGGAGGGAAGTGGCTCCTCTTTGGACCACGGGTCACGGAGCAAGGATCACACGCCATCTGCTACGCCCCGCGCACTCTGTTTGGAGTGCGGCGGCTTGCCGCCGCTTTTCAGCCTGCCACGATCTCGCGAAAAGGTACGGGCTCGAGCATTGGGTCTTGCCTGTCCCCTGCTCCGGCTCTACACTGATTTTGAGATCATATCGCGCATGCTACCCACGAGCTTCCAAATTCGCGATTTGACCATCCGCCCGGCGGCGGTGCTTGCGCCTATGGCCGGTGTGACGGACACGCTTTTCCGGCGCGTGATTCGCGGGCTGGGCGGTTGCGGCCTGCTCATGACGGAGTTCACCAGCTCCGAAGGCATCACGCGCAGCGCGAAGAAAACTCTGCGCTATCTCTATTTTCAGGAAGACGAGCATCCCATCACTGCGCAGCTTTTTGGCGCGAATCCCACCGTTATGGCCGAAGCCGCAAAAATGGTCGAAGATCTTGGCTACGATGCCGTGGACATCAATCTCGGCTGCCCCGCCAAAAAAGTGGTGAAGTGCGGCGGCTCCGGCTTGCTCCGCGACCTGCCGCTGCTCGAAGATATTTTCAAAGCCGTGCGCGCTGCCGTCAAAATCCCGCTTACCATTAAGCTGCGCGCTGGCTGGGATGAAAATTCCATCGTCGCCGTCGACGTTGCAAAAATGGCCGAAAGCATCGGCGTCGAAGCCGTCGCCGTCCACCCACGCACGCGCGAGCAAGGCTACGCCGGCGCCGCGGACTGGGGCCTCATCGCCGCCGTCAAGCAAGCGGTGAAAATTCCCGTCATCGGCAACGGTGACATCAACAAGCCCGAAGACGCCGCGCGCATGGTCCGCGAAACCGGGTGCGACGCCGTGATGATCGGCCGCGCCGCCGCCACCAACCCGTGGATTTTCTCCCAGATGCAGCAGCACGCCCAAACCGGCCGCTACGACATCCCCGGCGACGCCGTACGCTACCGTTTACTGATGGACTACTATAGACAAATTAATGCTGCCAACCTGCCCGATGGTGTAGGCAAAATGAAGCAGTTCGCTTGCTGGTTTACTCATGGCGTGGGAAACGGCAGCGAGCTTCGTGGCATTGTACATGCGGCGCGCACGCCGGCGGAAATCCTCGGGAGCGTGGAACGTTTCTTCGAGGGCCGAGCGTTCGCAGTCAACGGAAATGAGGACCCAGCCCATGGTCCCGCCCAGCACCACCGTGTCGAGGCAACGCTCGGAACGTAGAATCGCCGTCCGCCTGCCGCTCAAAGTTCGCGGCCGCGATTCCCGCGGCGTAACCTTCGAGGAAGATACTTCCAGCGAAAATCTTTGCCGCAACGGCGCCGCCTTCCTAACGCGTTTCGACGTCGCCATCGGCTCCGACCTCGAAATTCACATCCCTCTTTCGCAGTACGCCTCGCACCGCCCCGGCCCCGAACGGCTCGCGGCCCCCGCAAACGGAAGCCGCTTTGCCGGCGTCAGAATCAACGAGTCCGACTTCGCCACCCAGGGCCGCGTCGTCCACGTCGCCGATTCGCGGTCCGCGGGCGAAAAGCTCGTCGGCGTCCAGTTCACCGGACCGCGCTTCCAGCGCGTTTTCCGCTCCGAATCCGCTGCCTGAGACAATCCCTTCTCCCGCCGTCGTGCGAGCGCCTCCTTTCGTCCTGAAACGAATGCTCCGTCATCTGCACTATCGCGTTAAGGGCCGTTGTGAAGTTGCATCCGAACCACGTCCCTGCCTGCTTCTCTTGTTTTTGACGTTTAGCTAACTCGGTGATACATAGGATTGCCAACGGCCCTTCGGAGAAAGAGCGGGTGAGTCTGTTGCCTGGCCCACCGCGCTTCACATGCCACGAATGGAGGGATCATGAAAAGTCTTGCCAAGGTGCTCGGCTTTGCTTGTCTCCTGCACGGCATTCCCGCGTCCCTTTACGCTGACCGTGCTCACGACATTGCCAAACTCGCTTCAGCACAGAAAGCGGTAACAGGGTGCAAGCCGGCCAGCCTGACCACTCAATCCTGTCACACGCAGTTTCCGACTGGCTGCACGGATTCCGCCCACAGGTACGACGCCTACTTGAATTTTTTGAAAAACCAGATCCCCGGCGCGGCCTTGCCTTTCACCGTGACGCTGGCTGACGCCGATTTCAAATCTTTGGAGAGTAAAATTCCAAAGGGACTGGGCGCCAGTAACCACGCCAAATCTGCTCCGGCCTTGGCCAATCTTGGCGAAGGGAACATCGTTGAGGTCATCGCTTATCTTTATTTCGTGGAAGATACCAGCAAAGGCTCAGGCAATAAACCCGCGATCGGCGAGACCACCAATTGCAAGCTGCAGCTTCCGGACAGCTATGACTACCACATCGGCTTCGGATTTGACCCGGCGCTGGCTGCGCAAATCCTGAAGAACAAGCCACAGCCTATCTTCGGCAAGCCAGGGCCCATAGACAAGACCAGCGTTGTTGCTGAAATGACGCCGCACACGCGCGATTCCAAGTGGACCGTTGCCCGCGTGAATTCTCTGCAAGGGCAGCAGGTCAAAATTGTCGGACAACTGATGATCGACAACGTGCACTTGAACGTGAATGATGACTGCAGCTTCCCGGGTGCGACAGCGAAATGCTGGCGCTCCACAGTCTGGGAAGTCCATCCTATAACTCAGTTCTATGTTTGCAATCTGAAAGGCAACAAGCTCTGCGACAAGAACTCACCAGATACGGACTGGACCAGCCTTGACAACGTCCCCTGAGGAAAAATCCCAAAAGGAGCCTTTGGCGGTACAATCTCGTTCCTCGGCGACCTGATGCCGCGTTGATAAATCAGCGGGAGGCCTTCCATGCGATTTGTCCGCCTTAGTCTAGCGTTGATGTTTGTTTTGCCTACCGCGTTTGCCCAGGAAAAAACCGACGGCCCGACCGATGAAAAAGCGCGCAAGACCTACGAGAAAGCCCAGAAGTCCTTGCACGAACACAAGGCGGAATTCGCTCTCGACGACTTCAAAAAAGCAGATAAACAAGACGGCGGCCATTGCCTTGGCTGCCAGAAGCAGATGATCAAGTACGGAGAGGAATTCGGCGATTGGAAGGCCGCCGAACTCGGCGCACAGGAGATGGTGGCCGAAGCTCAGGGAACAAAAGATACAGCCCTGGCCCACTATCAATTTGGGGTCGTGCTCATGGATGAGGGCTTGCAGAAACACAAAGATGAACTTTTCGCTCGCGCCCACGAGGAGATCACGAAGGCGCTGGCCGCTTATTCCAATTTTCCCGACGCGTTCTTCGTCGATGGCAAGGTGCTTGCCCAGTTGAAGCGGGACGACGAAGCAAAAGCCAGATTCGAGGAGTACGTGAAGGCCAAGCCCGGTGAAGATCCCAACCGCCAGCGCGCCATGCGCTACATCAGCCGCCCCGAACTGGCGCGCGCCAGGATGGCGCCGCCCTTTTCCATTACCACCCTCGACGGACAGCGAATGTCTATTGACGACTTGCAAGGAAAGGTTGTCCTGCTTGATTTTTGGGCCACCTGGTGCGTACCCTGCCGCGAGGCTCTCCCGCATATCCAAAAGGTCGCCAAGAAGTTTCAGGGAGAGCCCCTTTTAATCCTCAGCGTGAGTTTGGATTCCGAGGAACAAAAGTGGAAAGAGTTCATCGTGAAAAACGAAATGACCTGGCCGCAATATCGCGACGGTTCGTTCCGTGGTCCCATCTCCAGATTGTTTGCCGTCAACGCGATTCCCCACACGTTCACCATCGACGCAGACGGGGTCCTTCAAGATGAACATATCGGCGACGCCTCGATCGAAGGCAAGCTCAAGAAACTGATCGCCCGCGCCCGCGAATTGCAATCCACCGATAAAGCTTCCAAATGAGACGATGGCGCGTGGAGCACTCGGTAGCGGCAGTTCAGCACCGTTGCTGAAGATTTGCCATCACTCGTCTTCGCCCCGAACTACTTTCCCAAATACGTCGCAATGAACCAGCTATTCCCCCACGCGTCTTTCACTCCCGCCGACCGGTCCCCATACGGCTTGTCCTGCGGCACTTCGATCGACGTTGCCCCCGCCTCCATCGCCCGCGCGTACACCGCATCCGTGTCCGGCACGTACACGTGCAGGTGGCAAGGCATCGGCTGGAATTCGCCGTGGGCTTCGTCGATTTCGAGCGTGGCATTGCCGATCCTGATGGTCGCATGGTGCACAATGCCCTCCGGCGATTTGTGCACGCCCATCGCCTCGGCGCCAAAGGCGGTCTCGAGGAACGGAATCATCTTGTGCGCCTCGCGCAGGTGCAGATACGGTTGGACGGAGCGTAATCCCTCGGGACCCGCCGTCCATCCACGTGGCTTGGCGATGTACCAGTGATTGCCGAAGGGGTCTTTGACGGCGCCCCAGCGGTCGCCGGAGGGGTGGTCGTCGGTCGGGGCGTAGAAGGAGGTGGCGCCGGCTTGCAGGGTACGGGCGTACGCGGCGTCTGGGTCATCCACGTAGAGATGAATCGCCGCCGGTGCGGTCGGATACTGCTCGTTCCCGTCGCTTACTTCGATCGCTCCGTTGCCGATCGCCATTTCCGCGTGCATGATCGTTCCGTCCGGCGCCGGCATCCTCATCCGCTCGATCCCATCGAACACACTCTTTAGAAACTCGATGAACTGCGCCGCCGGCCGCACGATGATGTACGGCGTGATCGACGTCAATCCCGGACGCTGGTAATGGACCGCTCTGACTTGTGCCTCCCTAGTAGTCTTTGTTGCTGCTGTGCCTTCGCTCATGGATGTTCTCCTTTGCAAATCGGATTTCAATGCCGCTTGAAACTCTTGGCGCGGAAGGTCGCGCAATGCTTGTGCCACGCGGGTCAGCGAGGCCAGCTCGCGATCCGGCGCTTCCTCCGGCCTTGGCCGCAGCGACACCAGCATCGCCTGCACCACTTCATCCAACTGCAACGCGAGGGAGCGCTTAGCCACGGCTACCCTCCATTTGCGCCCGCAAATTCTGCACCGCGCGCAATTGCAGTTGCTTGATCGCGCCCGCGGTCTTGCCCAGCCGCTGCGCTATCTCTCGTATGCTCCGCTGCTCCACAAATCGTTCGTACACCACTTGCTTCTGAACCTCCGGAAGCTGCCTCACCAGCCGGAACAATTCCGCGCGATGCTCAACCGCTCGCAGCTCGGAAGCTTGCAACTCGAGATTAGCAGCCGGCTCTGGCGGATCGTTCGGGGCAGGGAACTCCCGCGCGGCTCGTTTGGCGTGATCGATGATGGCGTTCGCCGCAATCCGCAGCAGCCACGCCGCGAACGGCACTCCGCGCCATTCATAACTCGGCAGATTCGCCAGCGCTTTGTGAAACACTTCCGACGTCACATCTTCCGCAGCCGCCCGGTCGCGCAACCGGCTGGCTGCGAACGCATACACGCGCTCGAAATGCAGCTCATAAAGCGCCGCGAACTTCGCCGGGTTCCTTTGCGCCGCTTCCACCAGTCCCTGCTCGCCGGTGCTTCGCCCAACGGCCACAGACACACCCTCGGCCGTTTGCTCTGTAGGGGCAGCCTTCTCAGGCGGGCCGCTTTTGCGTCCCCGCGCGCCCTTCCGTGCCGCTCGTCTTGTGGCCATTTGGGCTCTGACTATATAACTGTCTCCCTCGAAAAAGGTCACGCAGCGGAATTCAGGTAGGTGCCGGAGTGTGCGCCGGCCTCGGTTTGCTGCAAGGTCAGCTCGATTGGCGCGCCTTACTGCGGGATTTCGCATCCGGGTGACGGGGGGTCCAGTCTTTTGGCGGGAAAGCTACATGCCAGAACAAGGGATTGGGCAGGATGAACTCCACTCCCACTTGAGGATGATCGCCTTGACGCCTGTCAATGTGCGCGACCACGCACTCCAGCGCCGCTTTTGTCTGGACGTTCGACAGACTGAGTCGCTGTCCTCTGTACACCTGTGTGGACACGCGAATCAACGCACCGTGAGCACTGATGGCCCGCGTGTGAGTGTCTTCTTGAAAGGGCAATCCCAGGCCGCTTTGCCCGGAGACTCGGACTGGAACGGTCATCAGCACTCGCTGACTTCTTCGGCGGTTTGCCGCCAGCCAGGAAGTCTCCCGAGATTCGGCAAGCCACGTTCCCAGGGTGTGAAGCCGCTCCGGTTCAATGGCTGTAAACACCAGCCCCATGCCCTTGGTGGCTCGCGAGTAGACGACTCTTGCTCGGGCTTCAAACAGTTGCGCGCCCTTTTTGATACGTACGTCCGTGACCGTTCCTAAAGGAAGGGCGTCGCTGGTATCCACATAGCAGCCTTGCTGGCTCAAGTCGCGGACACGCGTTTCGATACGCGTCCCGGAATCCGCAGCGAGCACCTCAACCGCGGCGGTGAACTCGTAGCGGGGATGAATCCGGCGGTCGGCCCCGGAGGACGCGACGGAAAGACCGGCAGGATTTTCGGCATCACCGGCGATGCCGGGAGAGGCCGCGACGTTTCTCACCTCACGGGGAATGCTGGGGGAAGTCGAAATCCTTTCCGCAGCCTCGGTGATGTTGGGAGAGCCCGTAAACTGTTCCGCCTCACCGGTGATATCCAGAGAAACCGCAGGGTTTTCTTCATCAATGGCAATGTGGAGAGAGCTCACAAGATTCTCTGCGTCACTGGAAATCCCCGAGGGCCTCGCGGGCTTTTCCGCATGGATGGGAGGCCCGGAAGGATTTGCAGCTTTCGAGTTTTGCTTGCGTTTGCGGCGTTTCATGACCATACAATTCTATCGCAAAGGGCGGAGAGAGAAGTGCGCACCGCGGCAGACGATGGGCGTACTGGTAAGGAGAATTAGGGAAGGGAAGAGGCTGCCATCAAGCGCGGGCTTTGTCGATCATTTCTTCCCAGATGCCTTTGGATTTGAGGATGAGTTCGACGAGTTCGCGGGCGGCGCCTTTTCCGCCGTCGGCTTTGGTGGTGTAGTGAGCGGCGCGGCGAACTTCCGGTGTGGCGTTGTGGACGGCCACAGCCAACCCCACGCGTTTCATCACCATAAGGTCGGGCAGGTCGTCGCCGAGGAAGGCGACTTCCGATTCCTTGGCCCCGGTCTTGCGCAGGACATCCTCGTATGCGGCGATTTTGTGGCCCTGCTTTTCGTAGACAAACTCGATGTCCAATTCCTTGCATCGACGTCGAAGTGCGGCGCTGGCGCGGCCGGTGATGACGCCAGTGCGCAAGCCAGCAGTAACCGCGAGCGTGAGTCCCTGCCCGTCGTGGGCGTCAAAATTCTTCAATTCCAGCGCGGAGCCGTCGGATTGCGACAGTAAGGTGACGCTGCCGTCCGTCAGTGTGCCGTCCACGTCCATCAACAGCACGAGAATCTGTTTGGCGCGTCTCGCCAGTTTTGGCGGAATTTTCTTCCCTCGCTTGGCCAATGCCATCTCCTTCTTCTTTCTCAGAGTCTTATCGTGCGCTCCAAAGGGGCGGGGCAAGCCCCGCCCCTACATCAGCTCCAGTGTCCACAAATCGTGCAAATGCACCACGCCTAGCACGCCTTGCGCCTCATCCGTAACCACGATGGAGGTAATTTTTCGCCTCTCCATGAGGTTCAATGCTTCGCTTGCCAGCAGGTGCGGACCAATCGTTTGGGGGTTCTTCGTCATGCACTGGCCGGCGGTCATTTCCAGCGTGGCGCCGCGATGTTTTTCCATCAAGCGGCGCAGGTCGCCATCCGTCAATATCCCCGCCAATCTGCCGTCGGCCTCCAGCACGGTCGTCATTCCCAGGCCCTTCTTGCTCATCTCGTGAAAAACATCTGGCATCGGCGTCCCGGTGGAAACGCGCGGCAGCGCCTCTCCCGCGTGCATCAGGTGTTCGACGCGAAGCAGTTTCTTCCCCAAGCGCCCCGCCGGATGCAAGGCCGCAAAATCATCGGGCCGAAAATTTCGCCGCTCCAACAACGAGATCGCGAGGGCGTCACCGACGGCCATGGCCACCGTGGTGCTTGCCGTGGGCGCGAGATTCAGCGAACAAGCCTCTTCTTTCACGCTGACATCGAGAACGACATCGCTCGCTTCCGCCAGCGTCGATTGCACTTTTCCCGTGAGCGTCACCAGCGGCATCTCCAGCCGCTTGAGCGCTTCCAGCAGGCGAATAATCTCTTCCGTTTCCCCGCCGTAGGAAACCGCCAGCATGGCGTCGCCCCGCGCAAGCATCCCCAAGTCGCCGTGCAGCGCCTCCGCCGGATGCAGAAAAAAGGACGGCGTTCCCGTGCTGGAAAAAGTTGAGGAAATTTTTCGCCCGATCAGCCCTGATTTGCCCATTCCGCCGACCACCACGCGTCCTTTGCACACAAAAAGCAACTCCACAGCTTTTTCGAAGCTGGCATCCAGCCGCGCCAGGACGTCCTGGATCGCCTGGGCCTCAATCTTGAGCACGCGCCGTGCCGTCTCCAGGCTCATTTCTCACTCCACCGGCGCACCACCGAATTCAGCCCCTTTAATTTCATCAGCAAGCCGAGCAGTTCCGGCAGCGGCAACGCATTGGGTCCATCGGAAAGTGCCTTAGCGGGATTGTCGTGCGTCTCCAGGAAAACGCCATCCACGCCCGCGGCCACCCCCGCGCGCGCCAACGGCTCGATAAATTGCGGCTGCCCGCCGCTCGAGTGGCCTTGCCCGCCGGGAAGCTGCACGGAATGAGTCACGTCAAACACCACCGGGTAGCCCGTCCGCTGCAAAATCGGAAACGAGCGCATATCCACCACTAGATTCTGGTAGCCAAACGAAGCCCCGCGTTCCGTCAATATAATTTTTGTATTGCCGGTGCTGGCAACTTTTTCCGCCACGTTGCCCATGTCCCACGGCGAAAGAAACTGCGCTTTCTTAATATTGACGATCCGTCCGGTCTTGCCCGCGGCGATCAACAGATCGGTTTGCCGCGCCAGAAACGCCGGTATCTGCAGCACGTCGCAAACTTCCGCCGCCGGCTCGGCCTGGGAAACATCGTGGATGTCGGTGAGGATCGGCAGCTTCAGTTCCGACTTGATCTTCGCGAGAATCCGCAAGCCTTCCTTCAATCCCGGCCCGCGGAAAGCCTTCAGCGACGAGCGGTTAGCCTTATCGTAGGAAGCCTTAAAAATGTATGGGATGCCCGCCTCGGCCGCGATCTTGGCGATCTTCTCCGCCATCACCAGCGCGTGAATTTGGCTTTCAATCACGCACGGCCCCGCGATCAGAAACAGGGGATTGCCGCCACCGAGGCGCAAGGAGCCCAGACTGATTTCTTTGCCTGCCGTCATGACGAACTTTGAAGATAGCACAGAGGCCGGAGGCGTTGCCAAAACGCGAACTGCTGCCGCCGCTTTAGTAACCTCGCTCCGCCAACCGCTTGTTAACAGTCGGGGTCGGCGATACGTCTCTCCGAGGAAAGGAGCAAAGCGATGAAACTACAAGACTGTCGCCGCCGCGAATTTCTGCAAACCTTGGCGGGATGGGGATTAGCAGGGGCTACGAGTTATTTTCTAATGCCAGCACTTGCGGAGGGGCAGAATCCGCCGCCTCCGGAGCCGCCGGACGCCAAGTGGACGGCCACGATCGTAGCGGGATCCGAGCCGGGCGAGCCGCTCGTTGTTGAAGGCCGGGTGTTCGCTCCGGACGGCCAGCACACCGTCGCGGGAGTCGTCGTGTATGCCTATAACACCGACAAGGACGGCTACTATTCGCCGGACGGCAAAGTCGGCCATCCGCGCCTGAAGGGCTATATGAAGACGGACGCCGAGGGACGCTTCGAATTGCACACCATTCGGCCGGGACGATACCCGGGAATGCACATCCCGGCGCACGTGCATTTCAATTTGTGGGGAGCGGGTTATCCGGTGCAATGGACCGAGGAGTTGCGTTTCGAGGGCGATTCGTATTTGACGGAAGCGATGAAAAACGAGTCTCAGGCCCGCGGGAAATTTGCAACCATCAGACCGCTTTCGCGCAGCAGTAACGGCGTCTGCCACTGCGAAATCAATCTGCGCCTGCAGGAAAAATCAAATTACCCTGGTCACTGAGTATCGCGATTCACCCATAGGCCCGGTCGCAAAGAAAATTCGCTGGACGAAGCGAGAAAACACACTGAAGATGGCATCCTCAATTTGCGGTCGCACCGCAATTTTGGAGGGATGCATGAAAATCGGAGTAGCAATTCTTGCAGCAGGCGGCTTGCTTGTGATGATGTACGCAGCTCGGGCCCAGGAGAACGGCACGGCAGGAGCGGAGCGGTATATTAAGGAAAGCGAGCGGCTCTGGGCTGAGTCCTCTGCTAACGGGGACACCGCCTTGGTAGAACGGATTGTCGCGGACGATTTCTTGGGCGTCGACCCAGATGGCGGCTTCTACGACAAAGCCAAAGAAATCGCCGACACGCGCGAGTCACCTAAAGAATTCATCTCCAATCATGTCAATGAAGTGAAAGTGCGGTTTTATGGGGACACGGCGGTCGCACAGGGAAGCGAATCGTGGGTCCGCCGGACGGAAAAGCCGCTGCGCGGGCGATATGTCTGGACCGACACCTGGGTACGCCGAAATGGCAAGTGGCAGATCGTGGCGGCGGAAGACTTGACCGTGCCGGAAACAGCAAAATAAAAAGATGAATTATGCTGACGCGCGTGGAGCCGCACGGAGGGCCGGTGCGCGCTGCGGTTCGCTCACCGAAGCGGCGGGGCGGAGCTTCTGTTTCTTGTTTTCCAGCGCCGCGCCGATGAACGCTGCAAACAGCGGGTGTGGCTCCAGCGGCTTGGACTTGAATTCCGGGTGGAACTGGCAGCCGAGGAACCACGGATGGTCCGGCGCTTCGACGATTTCCACATAATTTTCGTCAGGCGTGCGGCCGGTGATGCGCAGGCCAGCAGCGACCAGCGTTTTTTCGTAATCGCGGTTGAATTCATACCGGTGGCGGTGGCGCTCGCTGATCTCCAACTTGCCGTAAGCCTTGTGCGCGAAGGACCCTGGCTCCAGCTTGCAGGGCCACGCGCCCAATCTCATGGTCCCGCCCATTTCATCCACGCCCAGCAATTCGCGCAATTTATAAATGACCCGGTGCGGCGATTGCGGGTCAAATTCCGTGCTGTCCGCCTGCTTCATTCCGGCTACGTCGCGCGCGTATTCGATCGTCGCGCATTGCATTCCCAGGCAAATTCCAAAGAACGGCACCTTGTGTTCGCGCGCGTATTGAATCGTGTGAATCATTCCCTGAATGCCGCGCTTGCCAAAGCCTCCGGGAACAAGGATTCCATCGTAGCCGTGCAAGCGCGCCGCCGCCCTCGCCGGCGAATCAATCTCTTCGGCTTCAATCCATTCGAGAACCGTTTTGTGATTGTGCGCCAGCCCGCCGTGCAGCAAAGCTTCCCGCAAACTCTTGTACGCGTCTTCGAGCTGCACGTATTTGCCGACCACCGCGATTCTGGCTTCGCCCGCCGGATGATGCATCCGGTGCACTAGGTCAATCCACGGTTTCATATCCGAAGGTCTTGATTCCAGTTTCAGCAGCCGCAGGATCTGCCCATCCAGCCCTTCCTTGCTCAGTTCCGCGGGCACCGCGTAAATCGTGTCGACATCCTCCATCGAAATCACGCAGGATTCCACGACGTTGCAGAACAGCGCGATTTTCTTCTTCAGTTCCGACGGGATGTGATGATCGCTGCGGCAAAGCAAAATGTCCGGCTGAATCCCGATGCTCAGCATTTCCTTCACGCTATGCTGCGTCGGCTTGGTTTTCAGCTCGCCGGCCGCGGCAATGAAAGGCACCAACGTGACGTGCACGAAGAGCGTGTTCTCCGCGCCCATCTCGAGCCGCATCTGGCGGATGGCTTCGAGGAAGGGAAGCGACTCGATGTCGCCGACGGTGCCGCCAATTTCCACGATCACGACGTCCACGCCTTCAGAAACCTTCTTGATGGTCGCCTTGATCTCGTCGGTCACGTGCGGGATCACTTGCACGGTTTTGCCGAGATAATCCCCGCGGCGCTCCTTAGTCAAGATCGTTTCGTAGATGCGCCCCGTAGTCCAATTATTGTCGCGGGAAAGCTTGGCGTGCGTGAACCGCTCGTAGTGCCCCAGGTCGAGGTCCGTCTCCGCGCCGTCTTCGGTCACAAACACTTCGCCGTGCTGAAACGGGCTCATCGTGCCCGGATCGACGTTCAGGTACGGATCGCATTTCTGCAGGGTGACTTTGAAACCGCGACTTTCGAGGAGACAACCGATAGAGGAGGCAGCAACGCCCTTTCCAAGTGAGGAAACCACACCGCCGGTTACAAATATATATTTTGGCGCCATCCTTATAGCCCGCGTCGCTTTGCCGGGCTTGTATGCCCTCGACAGGATTGACGTACATACAATTATGGCCGCAACTCCCGGAACTGTCAAATCGAACTCTTTTCACCGCAAAATCGCAAATTTTTCTAGCTGCGCACGCGCAACTTTTTTCCCGGGAACGGGTTTGCACTCAGTGGGGAATATTGTATGTGGCGGCGTTTGTGGTTCCGCAAAATGTTGCGTCTTAGGAAATCTTGCGCAGCAAACGGAAACCACGGCGCGGAGTTTTGCCATCTAATAAAATGAGCCTTTAGCTTTGCGCTTCGGAGTCGCTTTACGGCCTGCCCCGGCCCGGTCGGGGTTTAGTCCCCGCGACGCAGAAGGTTCCGAGTGGGACTCTCGCAAAATGGAAAGGGAAATGAAAGCACATCTACGACTCAGCACATTCGGCATTTTATTCGCCGGCGCGCTTTTCCTCTCTGCCAGTGCCGGCGCACAGGAAAAAAGCGCAGTCATCCTATCGCACGGCAGGATGCCCGCTTATGACGTGGCGCGGGAATCCGCGCTGCAAGGCATGGTAGTGGAATACTCTTCGGCATCTTCGTTCGCTCCTTTCGGCGCGCACGTGCTGCTCCAGACTGCGAACGGCACCGTGGATGCGCATCTCGGCAATAGCAAGGTCCTTGATGCAAATCACATCTCTCTATCCGTTGGTGACAGCGTTCGGGTTGTGGGCGAAAACCTGCCTTTCAATCACGGAACGATCTTCGCGGTTCGTACCCTCCAAAAAGGCTCGCAATCGGTTACGTTGCGGTCGAAAAGTGGCATGCCGTTGGTCAACACGACCGTACCAAATAAGACCGGGAACGCTGTAGCCCAGCCGGCAGGTGTGCGATGAACCGGCTTGTCCTTTTTTCAGCTTTAGCTCTTGCTGCTTTCACTGCTGCATGCAGCGGGGGCGTCGGGGGACCACCGCCACCCCCGCCCGCTGGCAATTTTTCCGCGGCAAGTCTCAAAGGTTCGTACACATTCCAAATGAGCGGAACTGACATCAACGGGAACTCCATTTCGCGCGTTGGCAGCTTCAACGCGGATGGCATGGGCAACATCATTGCGGGCATCGAGGACGTAAACGACGGCGGTACGGTCAACTTCACCGGCCCCTCTACGCCGGTCGTGTTTGATGCGGCGCCACAATCGACCTACACCGTGCTCGCCAATGGACGCGGGACCCTTACGCTGCACGATTCCTCCGGGGCGCTCACTTTTAGCATTACATTGAGTTCCCCCTCAGCAGGATTGATGGTGGAAACGGACGGCAACGCCACTTGCAGTGGCTCCTTCCGCGCCCAGACCGTCACCACGACGTTCAGCCCAGCGTATGCCTTCGATTTCTCGGGCGTTGATTCAGGCGGTGTGGGGCTGTCTCTTGTCGGCCAATTCACAACCAACACAACCAACATCATTAACGGTGGCATGTTTGACGAGAACGATGGTGGATCCCTTGCTCCGCAGACCCCGATTTCTCCCACTGCCATCACTCTCGACGCCGCCAATAGCGCCTTCGGCAGAGGGCAGGCCGTCATGAACGGACGTGCCTTCGAGTTTTATGTCGTGGACGGAGGCAATCTGGCTGTACTTGAAGAGGATGGCTCTGGATTGACTTCTGGTTTCGCCACGGCGCAGAACGCGGTCCCGACTCAGACCAGCGGAATCGCCGGGAGCTTCGTCTTCGACATCGGCGGATCGGCAACCAGCAACGCCTTCACGGGACCCCTGGCTCGGGCAGGACGCTTCGATGTAAACGGCGGCGCCATTACCAACCTGTTCATGGACGAGAACTTTTCTGCAGCCGCTTCCACGTTTGGCGGAACCAGCGGCATTTCGAACGTGACCTTCACGATCGATGCCTCGGGCACTGGCCGCGGCACACTCGGCTTCACGGACGTCGCCAGCGGTAGCGTTTTCAGCTACGTCTTTTATCTGACTTCCGCGACCGGCGGATTCCTTCAGGACACCAGCTCAGGCGTTGTCGGCGATGGCTCCCTATTCCTGCAAAGCGGCACGTTCACCGCGGCTTCTTTGGCCGGGAACTTCATTGCCAACTGGTCAGGCGTCAACGCAAGAAATGGATTCGAAGAGGATTTCAACTCACAGTTCGCGCTTACCAGCGCTACCTCCAATAACATCACCGGCGTCGTTGATTACACTGAACTCGGCAATAGCAGCAATCAAATCGTCACGGATGCCGGCGTGGCTGGCACTTTCACGTTAACAGGAACCGGCACCGGGGGCGGCTCGACGGCCAACACCGTGTCCCTGCAGGCGGGAGGTCAGACCTTTAATTTCCACGCCTACCTCATCAACAACAGTAGCATTCTGCTGATCGGGACGGATTCCAACCACGTAGTCTTGGGGTCCGTCGCGAGGCAGCCGTAGCGCCCGCGCATCGATAAAACCACGCCGCCCGGCGGAGTTTCCGCCGGGCAGTTTTATTTTTGCAGGAGTTTTTCCACGCGTGCCACGTCCTCGGGAACGTCCACGCTCACCGCGTCGTGTTCCACTTCCGCCACGCGGATCTTCCATCCATTTTCCATCCACCGTAATTGCTCTAGCTGCTCGATCCGTTCCAACTCGCCCACCGGCAGCGTGGGATATTCCAGCAAGGCTTCGCGCTGAAAAACGTATAGCCCGAGATGTTTCAGATGCCTTACCGCCAATTTGCTCGCCGTATCCCGCACCCAGGGAATCGGCGCGCGCGAGAAATAAATCGCGTTCCCGTCGAAATCCAGCACCGTCTTCACCACGTTTGGGTCCATGATGTCCCCGGGCGTCTTGATGGGCGTCGCCACCGTGCCGATAGAAGCCGGCGGATCTTCCAGCAGGGAATTGACCGCCACATCGATCGCCTCCGGATCGAGAAGCGGCTCGTCTCCCTGCACGTCCACGAATACATCGCCCGCTTCTCGCGCGGCCACTTCCGCTACGCGCTCCGTTCCGGTTCGGTGTTCGGTCCGCGTCATTCTGGCCTCGCCGCCAAATTCCTGCACGGCTTTCACGATGCGTTCATCATCCGTCGCCACAATCACACGGTCGGCTCGCTGCGCCATCTTTGCGCGCTCGTACACGCGCTGGATCATCGACTTCCCCGCGAGCAATACCAGCGGTTTCCCGGGCAGGCGCGTCGATCCATATCTCGCGGGAATGACCACCACCACCTTGGCCAAGCTTGATTCCTCTCGTTCGCCGCTTGCCGGGAATAATAGTTCGCTAAACTCGGTCTAAAAGAAGCAGCGAGAATCAGCTTCGAGATGCTACCACACGCTCCGCAGTCTGGCCGTCCCGTCAAACTGTTCAATTGTGAACATCACGCAATTACGCTTGTGTTCGAGAATCTGAGTGGTAGAATTCCTGGTAGTCTAAACCGCGCGGCCATCCCGGTAGGCCGGGATGACGGGGGTGCCGTGAAACGCGATTTACCTGGTTTTCGCGTTCTGTCTTTTTCGATCCGCTTCCCGCTGGTCGTTTGCCTGGTGATGTTGGTAGCCTTCCTCCCTGCCGCCGCGCAATCCACTCCCGACGAAAACAAGCCCAAGGACGAAGCCAAGCGCGAGGAACCCAAGCGCGAGGAACCCAAGGAAACGCAAAAAGACGACGTGCGCAAGAATACCGCGGGTATGTCTTTCAAGCCCGGCGGAACAATTCATTTTGACGTGGACCTGGCGCTGGTCAACGTCACCGTCACCGATCCCTACAACCGTCTGGTCACCGGCCTGGAGCCGGACAATTTCCGAGTCTTTGAAGACAATATTGAGCAAGAGGTCGTCAACTTCTCTGCCGAAGACGTGCCCATCTCCATCGGCGTTATTTTTGATTACAGCGGCAGCATGTCCAACAAAGTCGGCAAGGCGCGCGAAGCCGCCGTGCAATTCTTCAAGACCGCCAACCCACAGGACGAATTTTTCCTTGTCAGCTTCAACGAGCGCGCCGAATTGACCAGTTCCTTCACCAACAGCGTGGAAGACTTGCAAAGCCGCATGATGCTCACGGCCCCCAAAGGCCGCACCGCCTTGCTCGACGCCATCTATCTCGGCCTTAGCCAGATGAGGGGTGCACACAACGCCAAACGTGCCTTGCTCATCCTATCCGATGGAGGCGATAATCATAGTCGGTACAACGAGAGCGATATCAAGCGATTGGTGCGGGAAGCCGACACCCAGCTCTATGCCATCGGCATCTTTGACCCGCTTGGGTATCGCAACCGGTCACCGGAGGAATTGAGCGGCCCGTCGCTGCTTAGTGAAGTTACCGAAATGACCGGTGGCCGCGTATTCGCGGTGGAGAAGCTGGACGAGTTACCGGATATCGCTTCAAAAATCGGCATGGAGCTGCGAAATCAATATGTCCTCGGCTATCGACCAAGCAACAAGGCTCACGACGCTCGCTGGCGCAAGCTCAAGATCAAATTGCGCGCGCCCAAGGGACTTCCGCCGCTCAGCGTCTATTCCAAGACCGGCTATTACGCCCCCAGCCACTGATTTGTTCCGGCGTCGTTTTTCTTCTATGCGCTATCTCTCTATCTTGACGTGCTTGGTGTGCGCCGCCGCGCTTTTCGCTGGCCCCGCTTTCGCCCAGCTTCCTGTTCCCAATCCGGCTCCGCCGCCACCGCCGGGCCAGGATGCCAACGCTGGCAAGCAAGGCTCGAAGCTGATCTTCACCGTGAATCTGGTGGTCTTGCACACCACCGTGGTCGATGACCGCCAGCGTTTCGCCGACGGCCTCAAGCCGGAAAATTTCCGTGTCTTCGAAGACAAAGTCGAGCAGAAACTTTCCGTCTTCAAGCGCGAGGACGTGCCCGTCAGCATGGGGCTAGTGATCGACAATAGCGGCAGCATGCGCGACAAGCGTCCGCGCGTCAACGAGGCCGCGCTTACCCTGGTGCAGGCGAGCAATCCCCAGGACGAAGCCTTCGTCGTCAATTTCAACGACGACTTCTATCTCGACCTCGACAAGGATTTCACCAACAGCGTTCCCGAGTTGAAAGAAGCCCTGGAACGCATCGATTCGCGCGGCAGCACCGCGCTGCGCGACGCCATCCTCGGCTCCCTCGATCACCTCAAGAAAGCGTCCAAGGATAAGAAGGTGCTTCTCGTGGTCACCGACGGCGAAGACAACGCCAGCCGCAATTCGCTCGAGAAAATGATTCGGGAAGTGCAGAAGACCGACACGGTGATTTACACGATCGGGTTGCTCAGCCAGGAAAGCAAGAAGGAAGCCAAGCACGCCCGTAAAGCCCTTGAGCAAATCGCGGCGGCCTCCGGCGGCCTGGCGTTCTTTCCGGAAAATGTCGACGACGTGCACAACATCTGCGAGCAAGTCGCGCACGACATTCGCAACCAATATATTCTGGCTTACTATCCCACCAACACCAATCGCGATGGCACTTTCCGCGCCATCCAGGTGCAGGTGATTCCCCCGCGCGGGCGCGGCAAGCTGCTCGCGCGCACCCGCAACGGCTACTACGCCCCCACCGCCGCTTCATCCGCCGCCGGCAACTGAAATTTCAGGCGCAACGGAAGATTCTTCTGCGTTGCTCTTGCAGGTGCCGTATTCCGAGGCGAGCCGCCCCATGCCTCGCATGACCCTACCTCGTTAGGCTCCATCCTAACGGCTCGCTCCGAGTTCCTATTGAGGCTGGCTCGCGCGGGGCGCGGAAGTCGCTGCCGTCGCAGTGGCCGCCGGGGCAGGCGGAGTCTTTGCCGAAGCTTTGGATTTGCTCGTTGCGTAGCCGGTCTTGACGCGGCGCACGTAGGAAATCGTTTCCGCGTAAGGCGGCACGCGGCCGTATAGCTGGACCTTGTCTGGCCCGGCGTTGTAGGCAGCGAGGGCCAGCGCCAGATCGTTGTTGTACTTTTGCAGCAAGTCGCGCAGGTAGTGGGTTCCCGCGTCGATGTTTTCGGCTGGGTCGTCGATGTTCTTAACGCCGAGTTGCGCCGCCGTTTCCGGCAAGAGCTGCATCAGCCCGCGTGCGTTCTTGCGCGACACCGCTTTTGGATCGAAGTTGGATTCCACGGCGATGACGCTGGTGATGAGGTCGGCATCCACGTTGTAGCGTTTCGCCG
>Ga0210408_10001150_pt1 | contig 28760 bp, 18 predicted proteins | sample IncBWH4MmetaG_FD_155471 | JGI IMG/M metagenome (GOLD analysis project Ga0210408, IMG submission 155471) | Forest soil microbial communities from Barre Woods Harvard Forest LTER site, Petersham, Massachusetts, United States - Inc-BW-H-4-M | ecosystem: Environmental > Terrestrial > Soil >...
TTGCGACAACTGCCCCAGTGACACCCGCTCGCCCGAAGGAGCCAGGATGCGAATGTTGGAGATGTCCTCGGTCGTCTTGCGATACGGAGCCTGGTACCGGACCGTGAGGTCGTAGCGCTGCTCCCCGATAAGAATCTGGCTGACCGCCTTTCCGCCCACCGCGGTTTCGATTGCGTCCTGGATATCGCTCACGTTGATGCCAAACCGGTCGGCGGCCGCGCGGTCGATCGCCAGGTTCACGTTCGGTTGCCCCCGCACTTGGAAGGTGCCCAGGTCGGCCACGCCCGGAACCTTCGCCATCACTCCCTGAATCTCGTCCGCTTTCTCTTCCAGCGCTTTGAGGTCGGAGCCGAACAGCTTGACCGCCAGCTCGCCCTTCACCCCGCTGACCGCTTCCTCCACGTTGTCGGAAATGGGCTGCGAGAAGTTCCAATCTACGCCCGGTAAGCCGGCCAGGGCCTTGTCCATGGCCGCAATCAGCCCGTCCTTGGTCTGGAACTGGCTCCGCCAGCGCTCTCGTGGCCACAGGTCGACGAAGAACTCCGTGTTATAGAAGCCACTGGCATCGCTGCCATCGTCCGGGCGTCCGACCTGGCTGACTACTTGCTTGGCCTCGGGAAAACTTGACAGGATCTGCCGTCCCCGCCGCGCCATGTCGATTCCCGCGGTCGGCCCCGTACTCGGTGCTAACGTCCCGCGCACCCAGATCGCGCCTTCGTCCAGGTGCGGAAGAAACTCCGATCCCACGATTCCGCCGAAGCCCAGGAACAGCATGATCGCCACCATGACGAGTCCCATGGCAAGGGTGAACTTGAGATGAGCAAAGCACCAGTCGAGGCTGTTGCGGTAGTGGCGGTTCAGCAAATCGAGTGCAGGATTCTTCCACTCCTTGATCGTGCCCTTGAACAGCAGGCTGCAAAGGACGGGCGCGATCACCAATGCGAACAACAAGGCGCCCAGCAGGGCGAAAGCCACCGTCCAGGCCATGGGCCGGAACAGCCGGCCCTCCACGCGTTGCAGGGTGAAGATGGGGAGATAGGCAACGATGATGATGACGCGCGCGAAAAACACCGGCTTCTGCACTTCGTGCGCGGCGATGGAGATGGTTTCGAGAAACGTCGTCCGGCGCCCGGCGAACTCCATATGACGCAAAATGTTTTCCACCATGACGACCGATCCGTCGACCACCATGCCGAAATCCAGCGCGCCCAGCGAGAGCAGGTTGGCTGGAATGTGGTTGAGATCCAAAAGAATGGCTGCGAACAGCAGCGAGAAGGGAATCGTTATGGTCACGATCAGCGCGCTGCGCACGTTCCCCAGGAAGAGGAACAGAATCAGGGTGACCAGAAGCACGCCGTCGGTCAGGTTGCGCAGCACGGTGCGCGTCGTGTAGTGCACCAGATCGCTGCGATCCAGGTGCGTCACCAGCTTTACTCCCGCCGGCAGCACGCCATTGTTCAGCTGCGCAATCTTGGCATGCATCGCGTCGAGCGTGGAATCAGCTTCCGCCCCCTTGCGAAGCAAAACAATGCCCTCGACCACGTCATCATCGTCGAGCACGGTGCCATCTTCTTTGCGGATGGTCTTCCCCAGCTGTCCCAGCCGCACCTTGGGCGCCTGCACGATGGTCGCAACGTCGCGAACCCGCACCGGCGTCCCGCTCTGTACCTTCACCACCGTGGCGCCGATGTCGTCGGTGGTCGCCATCAAACCCACGGCGCGGACGTTCAGGGCCTGCTGCCCGCGCTCGATAAATCCGCCGCCCGCATTGGTGTTGTTCGCCGCCAGCGCCTGCTCCACCTGGGTCAGCGAGAGCCCGTACGCCACGAGCTTGCCGGGATCCAGTTGGACCTGGTACTCGCGCGTGGGTCCGCCGAAAATGTTCACCTCCACCACGTTCTGCACCGACTTGAGCTGGTTGCGCACGAGCCAGTCATTGAGCGTTTTCAGCTCCATGACGTCGTACTTCGGATTGGTGCTCTTGAGCGTGTAGAACATGATCTGGCCGGTCGGGCTGTAGTTCGGACCGATGCCTGCGTTGACGCCGACGGGAAGGGGCGTGGTGTCCAGCCGGTCGAGCACCTCCTGCCGGGCATTGAAGGTGGTGGTGTCGTCGTCGTAAATGAGCGTGATCATCGACAGCCCAGCCAGCGAAACCGAACGCAGGTGCGTCATATACGCAACCCCGTTCAGGTTTACCTCCAGGGGCACGGTGATCTGCTGTTCAATCTCCTCGGCGGCGTGACCGGGCCACTGGGTGATGATCTGCACGTAGGTATCCGCCACATCCGGATAGGCCTCAATCGGAAGACTATGGAAGGAAACAACACCCCAGATGAAAAGCACCACCGACGCGCCCAGCACCAGGAGCCGGTTGCGGAGCGCAAAATCGATCAGCGCTCCAATCATTCCTTCTTCTCCGCGACGGCGGTGGAGAAGTCGAGCGCATTCAACACGACCTGATCATCTGCTTTCACGCCGTCGCGAATCTCCTGCATGCCGTCGGAAGTCGCCCCGGTCGCTTGCACCTCCACGCGCCGAAAACGGTTGGCTCCCTCTTTGCGAAAGATCCAGTCCTTGTCATGCAGCCGCATGACAGCTGTGCTTGGTACCACCAGGCTCGGCCGCAGCCGGCGCGACCGGAAAGTCGCGATCGCAAACATTCCCGGCCGCAGGGCTCCGTCGCTATTCCCCAGCACTATGCGGACTTTAGCCGTGCGCGTGTTCGGGTCGAGGACCCGCGAAATGTCTGCCACCGTCCCCTTGAAAGCCCGACCGGGAAACGCGTTCAGCCGGATGTCAGCCGCATCGCCCAGGTGCACGTCGCCCAGCCCGTTCTCGAACACGTCGCACACCACCCATACCTGCGTCAGGTCGGCGATCGTGAACAGGTTGGGGCTGTTGTCGATGCTCTTGACCCCCTCAAATCCGGCGACATTTTGTTCGACGATGGTTCCCGACACAGGCGCGCGCAAATCGATCAGCGGCGTGGGATGTGCCGGATCGCCGCCCAGCACGCGTACTCTCTGCTCCGCGGTTTGCACATCCACCTGCGCCTTGTCTTCAGTGCCCTGCGCGACCTGAAGATCTTTTTCCGCTACCGCTCCGCGATCGAAGAGCAACTGCGCGCGGTCCAGCGCCTTCTTCGCAACCCGCTCGTCCGCCTGGGCCTTTTGATAGTCCGCGAAGGCCAAGGCCAGATCGGGGCTCGAGATCACCAGCAGGACCTGCCCCTTCTTCACCGCATCCCCGAGCTTCACTTTTAGATCCACCACACGGCCCCCGCCCAGTGAAGTGACATGGATGGTGCGGTTCACGTCGGGATTTACCGACCCGTTGGCCGTCAATGTCGTCGGCATCTGCCGCGTCGTCACGGTCGCCGTTTTGAACAGCTGCGCCTGATCCGTTTCAAACAGGTTGGGATCAAGCACCACTTCCTGCTTGGTGGGCGAGGCTTTTGTCTCGCGCGTGCACGAAGGCGCCAGACCCGCCAGCAGAAGACCAGTTGCGATCAAAACATAGCGCCAGCGGGATGTTTTCACCGGATCACCTCCCGTCCCACGGCCAGATTCATCTGGCTTGCGGCCGTCAGGTACGAGCCCACCAGGCTCAGATAGTTCAATTGCACACTGCGGTACTCGCTTTCTGCGTTGAGAAAGTCGAGCAGGGAAGCTCCGCCGTGCTGATACGAAAAGTACACCGTGTCCCGGACCTTCACCGCCTGCTGCAGATACTTGACTCGGTAAGGCCGCAGCAGGATCAACGCGCTGTTCAACGTCGCGTAGGATGAATCCACGTCTCCAAACACTTGCGCCTCCACGGCGTCCCGCAGCCTGTCATTCCGGTCGATGTCGAGTTTGGTCCGCAACTTCTCGCCCTGGTTCCGGTCAAAAATCCGCAGCGGAACGCCGACGCTGACACCGAGCGTATCGGTGGCAAACGGGTTGTTGTTGGATGAGTTGTGCGTGTACCACGCGCTGAAAGTTGGATCCGTCGACCCATTGGCAATCGCCAACTGGTGATCGATCTTCGCCTTCTCCACCGATTCCGCGGCTGCCTGCAGATCCGGCCGCGCGTCGAACGCCATCTTGCGGAACTCGTCCAATGGCTGGAGTTGCTCGTTGAAGTCAAACGGGCCGACCACGTCAAACTGTTCCAGAGGCGTGCGATCATTCAGCAACTGCAGCAATTGAATCTTGGACGTGCGCAAACTCACTTCGGCGCTCTGCAGATCGGCCTCAAACTGGACCCGCTGCAACTCCAGCCGGTCCAAATCGATTTGCGCGATGTCTCCAGCCTTGTATTGCTCGGTGCTCACCGAGAGCACGTGGTCGTAGTAGCCCAGATTCGCCTTGGCGACGTCCAGCACCGCCTTCGCCTGCAGGATCTGGACAAATGCGCTCCGCAGATTGAAAAGGAGATTTCTCTCCAGGTCCGCCTGCTGCGACGAGGCAATCGATGTTCCCTTCTGCGCGCTGTCCAGGCGCAATTCGCGCTTGTGCTGCCGTTCGTGCAGATAGCCGACGCTCGGCGACTCAAAGGTGCCGGCGAATGGTTGCCAGACCCCCTTATGGGGAGCGATTTGAGTCCCATCCGCCGATAGAGTCAGCGTCGGATTCGGGCGAAGGTAGGCCGTGATCTCCTCGGCTTTTGCCTCGTCAATATTCATTTTGCCCGCCAGCAGTGTCGGGTTGCTGGTCTCAAACCGGTCCCGAACCTGTTCCCAGGTCAGGGGGAGCTGGTTCTGTCCTTCCGCTCCGGGCCGCAGTAATAACGTCAGCATGCAGCTCCACCAAAGAGTCTTTCTCATCATTACCCGTTGTCCACCGTTCCACCGCAACGCGGCACTGTCCGACCGGGACGCAGGCATCCCGGGACCTCCTTTAGAACCCTGATTCTGTGAGAGACTCCCGCCGCTGAGGATGCGGCGTCGGTACGACTACCCGAGGAGCGACATCGGTGGCCCGCGTCCCGCGCGTGTGGGCACCAGTTCCGCTCCCGGCAGCAACACCGCCAGGGGCACGACTTGCCCCCGGACCGACCGGTCCGGCGAAACAAAAGCGCGGGCTGCCGACACAACGTAGTTTCCGCAAAAACCCAGCAAGGTGGACAGCTTCCCGTGGGACGAACTCCGGAGACCAGTTTGCGTGGCCGACTCCTCGACTTCAGGGCGCATCGCCTGCAGGTCATCGCTCGCCGAAACCACCGGGAAGAGCATGATCAGGAGGCAGGCGAGGATCAGCACGCACTGCCGTGACTGTCCGGTGCTATGAGCCTGCCGACACCTCGCTTTACGCCACACCCACACGGCGGGTACAGCCAGCAGCAGCCAAAGCAGATTGAGAAACAACTCCATAGAAAAGAACGCTTATTGGCCGACAAGGATGCCGGGAGCGCGGCGGAGGCACCCCCTAGATACACCCCTCAGGCTCCCAGAATACCAGAACGAGATCAACGTGACGGGGGGACTTGTACGGGCGTGCCCACCAGGCTCCCGTTTAGGGGCCGACCATCACCTGCAATGCTTCCTTGGTTTGCAGGCGCACCCGGTAGATTGCTTCCTTCTCGGCTACCTCGGCCACCGCATCCACATGCACGGTGTAGCCTCCCCGGGGCAGGGTCTCGCCGAACGGAATCTCGAAGGAATCGACCCCCGCATTCAATGAGAAGCGCTGGTAGCCGATGGCGGTGGCTCGACCGTTTTCGGCAACCGCCAGCACGATAAGAGTGAAATCGAAATCGTCGTCGGTGCCGTTGCTCACCTGTACCCTACCGTCGATCCGGTTGCCCGAGACTTTGGGATAGGTTTCCCATTCGAGGGAAAGGGGCTTCAGCACTCGAAGGATCATCTGGCGGGTCGCGGTTTGCGGGGACGTGCTGCCATCGGTTACCGAGACGGTAAAGCGGAAGGTCCCCGCCACCAGCGGAGATCCGGCCAGCAGTCCGTCCGGGCTCAGCTTCACTCCGGCCGCCATGTCGCCGTCCACCACGGTCCACTTCAACGGAGGGGTTCCGTTGAGGGCGCGAAACTGAAAACGATAGAGATGGCGTGGCATCGCCTTGGGCAGGACGGTGCTTTCGACGACCAGCGATGCCGCATCGGGTGCCTGCGCGCCTTGCGCCTTCGCCAACGTCGCCCCGGCCGGCAGAAGCAGCGTGAGGCTGAAAACGACGCCCCGCGTTGTGGATCCCGGCAGCATCATCGCGGTTCCTTCATTTCCATCCCCGCATGGTTCTTGGATGCGGGCTCATGCAGAAACTCATCCACCGCTTTCACGAATAATCCGGTCTGATCCACGAAAGTCATGTGCCCGGACTTGGGAAAGATCACGAGCTTCGATCCTGCGATCTTTTCGTGCATCACCTGCGCCAGGGAGGGATCGCATTCGTCGTGGTCCCCGACCAGGATCAACGTCGGAATCTTGATCTGGGGCAGCCGGTCCGTGTACTCCACCGACTTCAAGTTCCCGTCGATCACGAATTCTCCATGCTCGCCCCACATCTCGCGATAGAGATCCCAGGCTTCGCCCCCTAAGGACGTAGGATCATAGTTGGGATCGGGATGGCCCTGGTACACATAAGGAAAATAGCCCTCTCCCCAGGCGGCGATCATATACTCCGACGTGTAGCGGCCCTTCTCGTATTCCTTACCGTGCCCAAACAGGCCAGCGGCCTCTAGCCGGTCGATGCGGTCGCGCAGTTCCGGCGACATCTTGTCCTTCATCCGCACAAATACCTGGTTCAGGGCCACTGTGCTCGACCAAGTACTGCCCAGGATCAGGTGCCGCAGGTTCTGCTGGTACTTCAGCGTGTAGGCCTCGACCAGCGCCCCACCGTAGGAATGTCCGAGTAGGTTGATCTTGCCGAGATTCAACGCTTTCCGGACCGCCTCGAGGTCTTCCACCATGTTTTCAATGGTGTAGCCGGCGGGGTCTTCGAGTTTCTGGGACTTCCCGGAGCCCCGCTCGTCGATAAAAATGACCCGGTTGTGGCGTGCCAGGGGCAACAGGTAGGGCAGGAAGTAGTCATGCGAAGCGCCCGGTCCGCCGTGCATGACGACCAGCGGTTCGCCGCGGCCCACGATCATGTAGTAAAGCATTACGCCGTTGGCATCGACGAAACCTTCCTGCTGGGCATACACGGCGGGCGAGACGGCGGGCGCAGGATCGGCGCCAAAACAGGGCGCGCAGAAAGCAACCAGGACAAGAGTGAGAATGCGCGGGTTTTTCATGGCCGCCCATCGTAATGCCCGGAATCTCGAAGTGCAACGCTCCAAACCGGCTTACCGTGGCACAATGGCCCAACGTGGAAACGGCGACCATCCGCGAGTGGGCGACCGACGCGATCCGCTACTGGGAACCGCGACGCATCACTCTACAACCTCGTGCTGGCCGCGATCGTCCTCACCTATTTCGCCATGGGGCTGCCCGCCACCAAGGGGCTCCTGACCGTCAATTTTGTGCTGCTGCTGTTTCTGCTGGCGGTTCTGGCCAACGTGGCTTACTGCGCCGCCTACGCGGTCGACATCTTCGCCCAGATTTCGGGGTTCCGCGAACTGTGGCAGAGAGTGCGATGGGTGCTGTTTGCCATCGGGGTCGCATTCGCAGGCGTCATTACCCGGTTCTGGTCCCTGGCCTTGTTTAATCCCAGACATTGACGGCTGTGTTTTGAAGTCACAAGGCCGGCGGCATATCCTCGACGTCTCCCCTTGCTACGGGGTAAGCTATTGCGACTTGGGTGCTCGGCATGCGCGAGGCTGTGAATAGACTGTGGCCGGAAATTCAGTGGATTCAGGACGAACAGCTCCGCGAGAAAGTCGCCCAGACCTGGACCAAGGCCCTCGAACGCAGTCCCCTCAAGCCCGACGACCTGAACTACATCCCGTTCACGCTGTTGATCCCGCACTGCCCCGTAACCTTCATGGAGCACAAGCGTTGCGTGGTGCACATCGCGCGCAAGAGCGCCGAGGCCATGCGGGATTTCATGGGGCGGACTCTGCCTGTCAACATCGACACGGTGGTCGCCGGCGCCATCCTGGCCGATGTGGGCAAGCTCCTGGAGTACGAAATCGGCCCGGACGGCCAGGCGCGCCAGAGCGAACGCGGCGAGGCCCTGCGGCACCCGTTTACCGGGGTCGCGCTAGCCCTGGAGTGCGGAGTTCCCGACGACGTGTGCCACATCATCGCGTCGCACGCCGCCGAAGGCGACCAGGTGAAGCGCACCACCGAAGCCTATATCGTGCATCACGCCGACTTCATGGCCTATCTGCCCTTCAAGAATCCAAAGAATGTCAGACCCAAGCACCGCTAGGAGAGGATTTTGTGCCTGCCCCCAAGCAAGTTCAGCCCAAAGAAACCGTCACGGCCAAGATGGCCCGGTGGGCTGCTGCTCTCGAGTACAAGCACCTCTCGCAAGATGCGATCTACCAGGCCAAGCGCTTCCTGCTCGACTCGGTGGGCTGCGCCCTCGGTGGCTACCAGCAACACGATGTGAAAATCGCCCTGGCAGTTCTCGAGGAGATTGCGGCGCAGGGCCCAGCCACCGTCATCGGGTCCGGCAAGAAGGTCGATGCCGTTTCCGCCGCGCTCGCCAACGCTCTGATGATCCGCTGCATGGACTACAACGACATCTACTGGAAGCAGGATCCGTCGCACCCCTCCGACATCTTTCCCGCGGCCATGGCTGGGTGCGAACGCGCGAAGAGCGATGGCAAAGAACTCATCGTAGGGTTTGTCCTGGGGCACGAATTTGAAATGCGCTTCTGCGAAGCGGCTTTCCCCGGCATCCGCGAGCGCGGCTGGCACCATGCCACCCTCACCGCGTTCGTCTCCCCCTTCGTCGCCGGACGTGCGCTGGGACTTTGCGCGGAGAAGATTCAACACGCGGTCGGCATCTCCGCCAGCCGACACTGCACTCTCGGCGCCGTCACAGCGGGGAAGTTGACGATGATGAAGAACACGGTCGATCCGATGGCCACACAGAGCGGCATGTTCGCGGCGCTTCTGGCCGAGAAGGGCTACACCGGTCCGGAGCACGTGATCGACGGCAAGGAGGGGCTCGCCCACTGCTTCGGTCCGGAGTGGAAGCTCAACCGGCTGACCGACGGCTTGGGCGACTCCTGGCGTATCACACAATGTGGGATGAAGTTCTTTCCCACGGAAGCGCTCACGCACGCACCCATCTCCGCCGTGCTCGACCTGGTCAAGAAAAACGACTTGCACCCAGAGCAGGTTGCCAAGATACAGATCCGCTCCCTGGCCCGCGCCGCCGACATCCTCTCCGATCCCAGCAAGTACGATCCACACACGAAAGAGACCGCCGACCATTCGCTGCCTTATGTGATCGCTGCGGCATTGGTCGACCGTCAGGTCACTCCGGCCCAATTCGAGATGGCGAAGATCATGGACCCAACGATCCGTGCGCAGCTCAAGAAAGTGGAAGTTGTGGCCGATCCCGAGATCGAGAAGGTCTTCCCGGCGTTGCAGCGGGTCATCGTCGTGATCACGACGACCGACGGCCGCAGCTTCACCGAGCAGCTCGACTACCCCAAAGGCGATCCGCGTAACCCGCTCACGGACCAGGAAATCGAAGAAAAGTTTGCCGCGCTGGCCGAGGGCGTTCTCTCGAAGCCGGCTCAGAAAGAACTAAAAGACGCCATCTGGAACCTGGAAAACATCGATTCAGTGTCGAAGCTGATGGCCCTGATGAAAGCCGATGTGCCGGCGGACAGGTCGTCAGCAGCCTAGACGATGACAACCAACCGCGAGACCACCACCATCCACGTAGACACCGACGCCCTCGTCTGTGCAGGCGAGCCAAGCTCGCCCGGTTTTTGACGCTGGGAGACCTCCATGCCCCAGACCATGGTTGAAAAAATCGCCCAGACCCACCTCGCAGAAGGGCCTTCGCGCCCCCTCCGCACCGGAGATTTCCTCTCCATCCGTCCCCACCATGTCCTGACCCACGACAACACCTCCGCGGTCATGAGCAAATTCAAAGGCATCGGAGCGAAGACGATTCACAACCCGCAGCAACTCGTCTTCGCCCTCGATCACGACATCCAGAACCAGGACGAATCGAACCAGAAAAAATACCGCGCTATCGAAGCCTTCGCCCAAGAGCACGTCGTCGACTTCTACCCTGCCGGCTCCGGCATTGGCCACCAGATCATGGTCGAACGCGGCTACGTGGTTCCCGGGTCCTTCGTCGTCGCCTCCGACTCCCACTCCAATATGTACGGCGCGCTGGGCGCCATCGGAACGCCGATTGTCCGCACCGACGCTGCCGCTGTCTGGGCCACGGGAGAATTCTGGTGGCAGATTCCCCGCTCGGTCGAGGTGATGCTCGAAGGCAACCTCCCCGAAGGCGCTACCGGCAAAGACGTCATCATTACGCTCTGCGGTCTGTACAACCACGACGAGGTTCTCAACGCCGCCATCGAATTCACCGGCCCCGGCGTGGCGTCGCTCTCTATGGACGCGCGCCTCTCCATTTCGAACATGACCACCGAGTGGGGCCCGTTGGTGGGCTGGTTCCCGGTGGATGAAGCCACCCTCGCCTACCTGCTCGGCGTTCACCAGCGCCTCAAAGCTGAGGGCATCGAGCGCTTCAGCGAAGCGGACCTGCAGACTTGGGCGAAGAATCCGCCGCGTCCCGACCCCGGCGCCTCCTACGCCGCGAAGATCACGCTCGACCTTGCCCAGGTCACCCCCCACGTCTCCGGTCCCGACACCGTGCAGACCATGCAATCCCTCGCTGAAATGGAGCGCAGGAAAGTCACGATCCAGAAGGCGTACCTGGTCTCTTGCGTGAACTCGCGGCTTGAAGATCTCGACGCTGCCGCGCGCGTCCTCAAAGGGAAGAAGGTCGCATCCGGTGTGCAGTTCTACCTGAGCGCGGCGAGCCGGTGGGTGCAAGAAGAAGCCGAAAAGCGCGGCACCTGGCAGGTCCTCACCGATGCGGGCGCCCGTCCGCTGCCCGCCGGATGCGGCCCCTGCATCGGCCTTGGAATCGGCCTGCTGGAAAAAGGCGAAGTCGGCATCTCCGCCACCAACCGCAACTTCAAAGGCCGCATGGGATCGCGCGACGCCCAGTGCTACCTCGCCAGCCCGGAAGTCGTCGCCGCCTCCGCCATCGCGGGCTATATCCGCGGCCCGCAGGAATTCGCCGACCGCCGTCCCGAACGCCGTTATGTCGAACTCGCCGCCAGCGATGGACTCGGTGCCGAGAAAGTCGAAATCCTCAAAGGCTTTCCGGAGCGCGTCAAAGGCCGCCTCGTGTTCATGCCCCAAGATAACGTCAACACCGACGCGATCTACGGCAAGGACTACACCTATCGCGACGACCTGACCAAAGAAATGATGGCGAAGGTCGTCATGGAAAACTATGATCCGCAATTCGCCGCGCGTACCCAGGCCGGCGACGTCATCGTGAGCGGCTTCAATTTCGGCACCGGCTCCAGCCGCGAGCAGGCCGTGACTTGCCTCAAGGCCAAAGGCATCCCGCTCGTGATCGCCGCCAGCTTCTCGCAGACCTACCTGCGCAACGCCTACAACAATGGCTTCCTGTGCGTGGAGGTCCCCGAACTGGTGAAGCGCCTGCGCAATCAGTTCGCCGCCGAGATCGCCGCGAAAGAAAAAACCATTGTGCCCGGCGACGAAATCCACATCGACTTCACTTTGAGCGGGATCACTTGGCGCGGCGACAAATACAGCTTCCCGGCGCTAGGCAGCGTGCCGCAGTCGCTGGTCATCGCGGATGGGGTGGAGAACCTTCTTGCCCGGCGGTTGGGCTTGAATTGAAGAGCGAATTCATATGAGTTGTCATTCCGACCCCGAGCGCAGCGGAGGGGGAGGAATCTGCTTTTGCTCGGCGTCAGTTGAAACTCCGTGCCTCAGTGGTGGAAAAGCTCGTTGAGGAGAAACCGCTCTCATGCCTAAGTACACCGTAGTCACCATGCCCGGCGACGGCATCGGCAACCAGGTTCTTCCAGAATCGCTCCGCGTCCTCCAAGCCGTCGGCTTCGACGCCGACTACGTCCCCGCCGACATCGGCTGGGACTGCTGGTGCAACGAAGGCAACGCCCTCCCCGACCGAACCATCGAACTGCTCGCCAAACACAAGCTGGGCCTGTTCGGCGCCATTACCTCGAAGCCCAACCCAGAAGCGCAGTCCGAACTCAAGCCCGAGCTCCGCGGCAAAGGCTACGTCTACTACTCGCCCATCGTGACCATGCGTCAGAAATTCAACCTCGACATCTGCATGCGTCCCTGCGTCGGCTTCACCGGCAATCCCCTGAACTACATCCGCAAACGCACCGACGGTGGCTTCGACGAGCCCCACATCAACTCGACCGTCTTCCGCCAGAACACCGAAGGCATGTACGCCGGCATCGAGTGGACCAATCCCCCCGAACTCGTCCGCAACGCGCTCAACTCGCATCCCAAGTTCAAGATCTTCGCCGGCGTTGCTGGTCCCGACATCGCCGTCAGCGTGCGCATCATCACCCGTCCCGCCGCCCGCCGTATCATCACTGCTGCCTTCGAATACGCCAGGAAGAAGAAGTTCAAGGCTGTGACCATCTGCGAGAAGCCCAACGTCGTGCGCGAGACCAGCGGCATGATGGAAGAGACCGCCAAGGAAATCCTGAAGAGCTATCCCGACATCCAGCTCTGGTCCACCAACATCGACGCGCAGCTGATGTGGCTCAACAAGAATCCCGAAGACTACAACGTGATCGTGGCCTCGAACCTGTTCGGCGACATCCTCTCCGACGCCTTCGCCGGCCTGGTGGGCGGTCTCGGCTTTGCTGCGTCCGGGAATATCGGCGATACCGTCGCGGTCTTCGAGCCGACCCACGGCTCGGCCCCGAAGTACGCCGAGCTGAATCCGCCCATCGTTAATCCCATCGCCATGATTCTCTCCGCTGCCATGATGATCGAGCACGTCGGCGAAACCGGCAAAGCCGATCGGATCCGCAGTGCCGTCGCGTCGGTGGTGAAAGATGGCAGAGTTCGTACCTACGACATGATGCGCATTCCAGGTGGCGCGAAGTCGATCGCCCAAGGTGCGGCCTCGACCGTCCAGATGACCGACGCCATCTTGGGGCGTCTGTAGAACGTGGTTCGCCGCATCTTCGGTTCCGCCGCAACGCGAGCCGCAGGAACCACAAAGGGCACGACGCCCCTGGGACCGAAATGCCGTACGATGTTTCTTCGTACTTATCGTTTCGTATCAGGGCCCGCCTTCAGGCGGGCCGCAATTGCCGATAGAAGTCGACGCCTGTAAGGCCTGTGCCGGGTGATCACGAGAACCACCGACCATGACCGCCGCCACGACATCCCGCGCCGAAGCCGGACATTGGGGCAAAGACATCCGCTCCGACCTGCACGTCGCCATCGAACCCCGTGACTCGGGCGGCCTGGAAGTCGGCCTCGAGTCTCGCGTCGCTCCTTATTATGGGGACGCCATCCTTTCCCAGACCCGCCAGGTGCTCGAAACGCTCGGGGTCAAGAACGCCAAAGTCGCCATCCACGACGAAGGCGCTCTCCCCTACGTGATCGCCGCCCGCATCGAGACTGCCGCCCGCCGCGCCGGACTGGCCAATACCAACAAGGCCCTTCCCGAGAAAGTCACGCTTCCCGAACCCTCCGCCAAAGACCGCCTGCGCCGCTCGCGCCTCTATCTTCCGGGCACCGAGCCCCACTACACCATCAACGCCGGCCTGCACGGCCCCGACGCCATCATCCTCGACCTCGAAGATTCCGTCCACCACGCCGAAAAAGACGCGGCTCGCCTGCTGGTGCGCAACGCCCTTCGAGCCGTCAACTTTGGCGCCTGCGAGCGTATGGTGCGCATCAACCAGCTTCCGCTCGGCCTCGAAGACCTCGCCGAAATCATTCCCGAAGCCCCCGACCTCATTCTGATCCCCAAGGTCGAGCATCACGGCCAGGTGACCCAGGTGGACCGCATGATCAGCGAGTTGAAAGTCCGACACTCGATCCACCGGCCCGTCTGGCTGATGCCCATCCTCGAGTCGGGGCAAGGAATTGAAAACGCCGCCGCCATCGCCGCCGCCACAGAGAACGTGGCCGCAATTTCCATTGGCCTGGAGGACTATACGGCTGACCTTGGCGTGGCCAGGACCGCCGAAGGCCGCGAATCGCTCTACGCGCGGACGCGCCTGGTTAACGCCGCCAAGGCCGCGGGCGTGCAAGCCATCGATTCGGTCTACAGCAATGTTGCCGATATGGACGGCCTGAGCCGCTGGGGCGAAAATTCCCGCGCCCTCGGCTTTGAAGGCATGGGCTGCATCCACCCCGCGCAGATCCCGGTAATCCACGCGGCGCTTGCGCCCTCCGCCGTTGAAATTGAGAAAGCGCAAAAGATCGTGGTCGCATTCGAAGAAGCCCAGCAGCGCGGAGTCAGCGTCGTCAGCCTGGGCTCGAAGATGATCGATCCCCCCGTGGTGCAGCGGGCGCTGAAGTTGGTGGCTCGGGCGAAAGCGATGGGATTGGCGTGAGCAACCCACTCAGGCAGAACTTGGACAAGACACCCGAGGGCGGCACGTTCGCATGAAGATGCCAGGAGGGCGCGTATTCGATGTTCCTCTGTGGTGCTCTGTGTCCCCTGTGGTGAAAGCTCTTTCTCCGTGTCTCCGTGACTCCGTGGTGAGGGCGATCTTGGAAACTTCGCGATGACCGAACGCATCGAACTCGCCCACAATGCCGCGCAGCGCCGCGTGCCCAGTATGGTCAATGGCAAGCCGCAGATCCCCTATCTCGGCGTCGGCAAGTACCAGCCACGCGGGCGCAAGCAAGCTCCGCCGATCCGCTCAAGCAAGGACTATCCCGAGAACGGCGACAAACGCGTGTCCAACCTCGAGTCCGCTCTGCGCAAGAGCGGCCTGCGCGACGGCATGGTCCTCTCCAATCACCATCACCTGCGCGACGGCGACACGGTCGCCTTGATGATGCTAGAAGCCGCCGCGAAAATCGGCGTCAAAGACCTCCTCTGGTTCCCGAGCGCCTCTTTCCCCTCACAAAAAGACGCCATTGCCCTCATGGAGAAAGGCGTCATCCACCACATCGAAGGCTCGATGAACGGCCCGCTCGGTGACTACTGCACCCAGGGCAAGATGCGCGGCATGGGGGTGCTGCGCTCCCACGGTGGGCGCTGGCAGGCGATCCAGGATGGCGAAGTCCACATCGACATCGCCGTAGTCGCCGCGCCCACGGCCGATGCGTTCGGTAACGCCGACGGTTCACACGGCAAATCGGCGTGCGGTTCCCTCGGCTTCGCCCTCGCCGACTGCACCTACGCGGACCAGGTCATCGTCGTCACCGACAATCTCGTCCCGTTCCCCTCGATTCCCTGGCAGATTCAAGGCAACAGCGTCGATTACGTGGTCGAAGTCGAATCCATCGGCGATCCTGCGAAAATCGTCTCCGGCACCACCCAGATCACACGTTCGCCCGACCGCCTGCGCATCGCCGAATTCGTCGCCCGTTTCCTGCGCGAAGCCGGCATCATGAAGAACGGCTTCTCGTTTCAGGCCGGCGCCGGTGGCATCGCCCTCGCCTTCGTCGATTGCCTTCGCCGCTACATGAAAGAAGACGGCGTGAAGGCCCGTTTCGTCCGCGGCGGCTCGACAAAATATCTCGTGGAACTGCTGCAGGAGGGATTCACCGACTACATTCTCGATGGCCAGACCTTTGATCTCGACGGCGTGAAGTCGATCGCGAGCGATCCCCGCCATGTCGCGACCTCGCCGTTCACCTCTTACAACTATCACGGCAAGGGCAATTTCGCCTCGATGGTGGACGCGGTTGTCCTCGGCGCTACTGAAGTCGACGTGAACTTCAACGCCAACGTGGTCACCCACTCCGACGGCCGCCTGCGGCACGGCATCGGCGGTTGGCAGAACTGCCTGTTCTCGGGGTGCAGCATCCTGGCGCTGCCCTCGTTCCGCGACCGCATTCCGGTCGTCGTCGACGAAGTCACCACGCTCACCGGCCCCGGCGAGATGATCGACGTCGTCGTGACCGAGCGCGGCATTGCCATCAACCCGCTACGCAAAGATCTCCTCGACGCCGTGAAAGGCGCTAAGCTTCCCATCCGCCCCATTCAGGACATAAAAGCTGAAGTCGAACAGATCTGCGGCGGCAAGCCGGCCCGCCCCAAGCTCGGCGATCGTCCCGTGGCCGTCGTGAAGTGGGTAGACGGCACCGTCCTCGACACAATCTGGCAAGTCGGCTAGAGAGAGCGCCGACCGTATCGACAGAAGATGATGCTGACGGACCAACCAGGACCGACATCAGTGCGGCCCCCGTCAGCCCGAAAGCACTGTTCTAGACCCTGCGCTCAAGGATCTTGCTAACGACTCAGCGACGGAAGACTAGCGACTGCTTCTAGAAGCTCACCTTCAGCGCAAACTGAATCTGTCGCGGGTCCCGCGCCGCCGTCAAATTCCCGAATGTCGACGTTCCCAGCACTGTCGAATTGTTCGGATTCTGCGGTCCCGTTTGTGAAAACAAGAAATTTGTGTGATTCAGGAAGTTGAAGAATTCCGCGCGAAACTCGATCTCGGTCTTCTCCGAGAGATGGAAGTGTTTGAACACCGACATGTCCCAGGTCGCGTATCCGGGGGCCTGAATCGTGTTGCGGCCCACGTTGCCGAACGATCCCAGTGCCGGGTCGGTGAACGCACAAGTGTTGAACCAGGCCGTCGGCGTGCGAATCCTGTCGGGCGCGATGCCTCCCTGCGAAAGCGTCATCTGGCACGCCGGGTTCGGATTCGCCGGCACCGGCCCGGCCTTGGTGGGATCGCCAACCTGGTCCGGACGCTGCGATACTCCGCCCGCCCCCCCGTCGGAATTGGCGAAGTTCCCGTTGCCATCCAGCACCGTGAACCAGTTCCCGCTGGAGACGCTGATGATGTTCGCCACTTGCCAACCGCCCACGACCTGATCCAAGAAACCGCCCGGGTTACCCAGGAGAGGCTTTCCGTGCCCGAAGGGCAGCTCGTAAATGCCGCTGATCACGAGCCGGTGCCGCACGTCGAAGTCCGAATTTCCGCGCTCCTCCTCGGGATGCCGGAAGTCGCGGAAGTCGCTGTTATTTTGCGTGGGGCCCAGGTTCGCGTTTGACGCAATGTCGATCGAGTGCGCCCAGGTATACGAAGCCTGCAGTTCCAGGCCGTGCGAGAAGTGCTTTTCGTAGTGTGCCTGCAGCGAGTGATAGCTCGACGAGCCGGTCGACCGGAACCAGTCAATGCCGGTGTCAAACACCGGCACGCAGTTCCCGAGCGCGTCGCAGTTGTTCACGGGTCGGCGCGGAGCCGTCGGCGCGTTCGGATCGGCGCTCGGTTCCGCCTGGTTCCCGTTGAAGAAGGTGTAAAGTTTCGTGCCCTTCGACCCCGCGTAGGTGATGGAGAATACGCTGTTGCCCGGTAACTCGCGCTCCAGTTGGAAGTGCCACTGCTGCATGTAGGGCGTGCGCAGGTTCTTGTCGACCGAGAAAAAGATCGGAGTATTGGGATCGACCAGCGCATCCGCCGGAAATCCGTTGGCAAGCGTGAAGCGAGTAGGGGGGGTAACGCCAGAATCGGCGAAAGGGCGGCAGTCCTGTTGTCCCGGGTTGGCCGCCGCCGCGCTGCAAGGTGCCACGAATGATTCGTTGGTGAAGAACGGAGGATTGAACCCCGGGCTCGGGTTCGAATACGGCCCGTTTTCCTGGCCGCCGTAGAAAATGCCATAGCCCGCCCGCAACACCGTTTTTGGCTCCAGTTGCCAGGCCATCCCGACGCGCGGCGCGAAATTGTTCAGGTCGGAGTTGATCAGCCCCCGGCTGCCGGTCGCGCTGATCTTCACGTACTGCCTGATGAACTGCGTCAGCTGCGCCGTCTGCCCTTTGGGAACGATGATGGTGGGGTCGGTCGGATTACTAAGGTCGAACGTTCCCATATCGTTCAGCCGGTCCGAAACCGTCCCGAACAATTCATATCGTAGTCCGAGGTTCAGTATGATCGAAGGCGTCACCTTCCAGTCGTCCTGCCCGTAAAAGGCGTAAGTGTTCCGGAAGTAGTCCACGTTGTGCAGGTTGTTGATGCTGCCGCCATCGGTCAGCCCAACCAGGAACGACGCAAACCCGGTTCCACCCGTGCCCGGAGCCGCCGGATTGTCGGTAAAAGTGCTGCTGAATGCCAGAGTTCCCCGCGCCGCCGCCGGCTGGAAGATGGTGAACTCTTCGCGCCGGATTTCGGTGCCGAACTTCCACGTGTGCCGGTTCTTGACCCAAGTGAGATTTTCAGAAACCGTGTAGGAATTCTGCAGTTCTTTGGAGGGCAGGAAGGTAGGACTTCCCAGCGTTGCCACATCGTTGAACGTGAGCTGCGGCAGTCCGCCGATTCCCGGCGCAAACGGGACTCCGGGAAAAGCGATGCTCGGATCCGCCGACACGTTCTGGTTCGCGTTCAGCTGCAGCCGCTGCGAGTTCACCCGGTTGTATCCCAGGCGGAACTCGTTAATCACTTCCGGCCGGAAAATATGCGTCCAGCTGGTAGCAAAACTCCGGTACGAATTCTCCTCGTCGCCGCTGAAGAACCCTCCGCCATCCGCCAGGCCACCAAACGTCCCCGGAATCGTGCTGGGCTGGTCTTCGTAGCTAAAGCGGAAAAAGCCCGTGTCGCGGTTCGTGTACTTCTCATCCACCCGCACGTCAAAGTTGTTGCGGGTTTCCTTCAACACAGGATTGGCGAGAAAATTTGTGCCGGTCGCGGTCAGTGGAGTGGCCGCCGGATACAGTGCGGTCAGCCGCTGCGCCAGCAGATCCTGCGCGCCCATCGGAATCACATTCGACGGCAGCCCGCCCGAATACGCAAACGGCACTCCGCACAGCCCAGTCGGATTGTTGTTGGTCGCCGGAACTACCAGCGTCTGCCGGGCGTTGAAGATTTCGCCCGAGTACGTCGCCTGCCCGTTGCAGTCCAGAATCGGAGGCCCGTTCGGCCCCGTGACCGGCGTGGGCAGGGTCGGGTCGACGGAGCTGTTCAGCACCTGCGAGGTAGTGTCGAGCAGGTCCGAGAAGTCTCCGGTGCGCCAGTTGGCCGGCGGGATGAATGCCACCTGCGTCTGCGCCTGCCGAATCCGCAGGCCTTCGTAGTCCACAAAAAAGAATGTCCGGTTGCGCCCGTTATAAATCCCGGGAATGACCACCGGCCCGCCCAGCGTGCCGCCAAACTGGTTCTGCTTGTAGGGCGGCGTCGGTTGTGTGGGATCGTCGAAATAGTTCCGCCCATCCAGCTGGTTGTTGCGCAGGAACTCCCACACCGACCCGTGCACCTGGTTCGTTCCCGACTTGATCACCGCATTGATGATGGCGCCGTTGCCCCGGCCGAATTCCGCGCTGTAGGCGTTGGTCTGTACTTTGAATTCCTGCAGCGCCTCGACTGGCGGCTGAATGACGAAGTTCGTCTCATTGAGAAGGTCGGGCAGGTTGGAGTTGTTATCGACCCCATCCAGCAGGAAATTATTCTGTAGAGACCGCGCCCCGTTGGCGCTGAAGCCGAACGACTTTTCATCGCGCGCGCCCGGTTCGCTGGGGGCGGTCCCCGCACTCAGCAACGCCAGTTGGGCGAAATTGCGGCCGTTCAGCGGCAGGTTGGCGACCCTTCGGCCGTCCACGACCTGGCCCAATTCTGAGGTCTCGGTCTGCAGCAGCGGCGCCGCACCCGTCACGATGACCTGCTCGGTCTGCCGTCCCACCTCCAGCTTCACATTCACTGCCGCCCGCTGCTGCACGTCCAGGTCGATCGATTCTGAAACTGCCTTCTTGAATCCCTCCTTCTCGACCGTCACCGTGTAGCGTCCCACGTGCAGCGGGCTCGCCACGTAGTCGCCCGTCTCACCCGTCGTAGTGCTGAAGGTCTGCCCGCGTTCCACGTCGCTGATCGTCACCTTGGCGCCCACCACAACCGCGCCGCTAGGATCCTTCACTGTGCCGACAATGCTGCCCGTATCCTTCTGGGCCCAGGAAAGCCCGGCCAGGCCGATGATGACGACATGCAGAAAAGCGAGACGGAAACTGCGCGAGGCTGGCATAAGCGGCTCCTTAGCGACTGGCACCCGCAGGGAAGAGCTCATCTGGTTCGGCTTACGGGCCCACGATTTCTTGGAACTTGGGACGAACAACGCCGCTCTTTCCTGGATATTACGAACACTTACTTTTACTTTCGTTATGGAGCGATTGTCAAGAATGAAGTTTGCTCGCTAGCCACCCCAGCGGCACGTCGTCCGCCTCCCCTGCCGGGGGTGTCGGCTGGATCGGAATTGTCAATGATTGGCAGCAAAGGTGTGAATCACCGGGGCGCGAGGCGGTTTGCATCTGGCCTCAAACGCGCTACTATGGCCGGTCCACCAACTTGATTGGGATTTGAGCGTGGGAGTTGAAATGGAAAGCAATCGAAAGCTGACGTGGCCACTTCTTTGCCGTGCGGTTCCAGGGTTGCTTGCGCCACTGCTGGCCTTCGGATCCCCCTCCGTCGCGCAGGCCGCCGGCCCAGCCAGTGCGCCACCACCGCCCGCCCAGATTGGCTACCAATCGGCCGCTGACGCCGAGCAGAACAAGACCCTTCTCCTGAAAGACTTCAAGCCCGTCTCCATGCTGCACGCTCCCGTTCATCCGGTCGATAAAGCGAAGTTCTACGTCATCGACGTCCACAACCACGTGAACGACGCCGCCCGCATCGACGAGCACATGCCGCCCGAGCGCGTCGTCGAGGTCATGAACGCCGCCCACGTGAAGACCATCGTGATCCTCACCGGCATGTGGGGCGACAAGTTGCAAGCCGTCATCGACGAGATGGTGAAACCCTACCCCGGCCGCTTCATGGTGTTCACCCAACTCGACTACAGCAAGATCAACGACCCCAACTTCGGCGACGAGATGGTCGCCCTGCTCCACGACTCGGTTTCCCGCGGAGCCCGCGGCCTGAAGTTTCTCAAGGACCTCGGTCTTGGGGTTCGCGACAGAAACGGCAAACTCATCGCCATCGACGACCCGCGCCTCGATCCCGTCTGGGAAGAGTGCGGCCGTCTGGGCATTCCGGTCTTCATTCACAGCGGCGATCCCGAGGCCTTCTTCCTCCCCATCGACGCCACCAACGAGCGCTACGAAGAACTCATCGAGCATCCCGACTGGAGCTTCTACGGCCGCGACTACCCCAGCTTGCAGTCGCTGCTCGAAGCCCGCAACCGGGTCTTCGCGAAGCATCCCCACACCACATTCGTCTCCCTGCACATGGGCTGGCCGGAAAATCTCGATTGGGTCTCGACCATGCTCGACCAGCATCCCAATGTGATGGTGGAATTCGGCGCCCGCGAAGCCGAACTCGGACGCCAGCCTCGCCGCACCCGCGAACTGTTTCTGAAGTATCAGGATCGCGTCATGTTCGGCACCGACAACGAAGTCACCGAAGCCATGTACCGCAACAACTTCCGCTGGCTCGAATCCGCCGACGAATGCTTCGACTACTGGGGCGCTCCCGGCCAGGGCCGCTTCGAAATCAGCGGCCTGGCCCTTCCCGACGCCGTGCTCGAGAAGATTTATCATAAGAACGCCGAACGCCTGTTCCAGCAGTTCAAACCATCCCATGCCGGAAGTAAGGGGGCCCCGTGACATCCTCTCCCCGCGTGCAGTCCGCTTGCATCGCAGCCTTCATCCTGACGTTGACCGCGTCGCTCCTGCTGAGTTGCACCCGGCAACAGGCCAATCCCAAGCCGAAGGACCCGCCCACGCGCCCCTCCGACCTACAGGTCGAGGTGAAAACCGGCGGGCCGCTGATTCTGACGACCAGCGCCGCGTCGTTCGAAGTCTCGCCCTCGGGTTACGTGCAGGCTTTTCTTCTCAGTGGGGGTAAGCGCCTGACGCTTGACGACCCCAAACTCGGCCACCCCGCCGACAGCGACTACCTCGTGCACGAAGGCAAAGAGGTCCACTTCGTCCTCGACTTTGATCAGGCCAAGATCCTCGAATCCATCGGCAAACTGGGCCGTGGCAAGCACGTCGAAATCCCCGCCCATCCTCTGGGTCCCGCCGGGACGACCGTCCAGCGCATCCTCACGGTCGAAGCCTACGACGATTTTCCGAACCTCCTGCTCTCAACCGTCGAGTACAAGAATCTGGGGGCTGCCGATCTCACCATCGACCGTGTCGTCGAGCAACAGCACCGCTTCAGTGCCATGCAAGCCGACCCGAAAGTGTCGCCCTACGACATGTGGTCCTTCCATGGCTCCAGCTACGAGTGGGGCAAGGATGACGTGATCCACCTGACCCGCACTTCCTCCCAACCCAACGCCATGGGCGAAGCCGTGAAAGGCGGCTACGGTGGCGGCATTCCCGTGGTCGCGTTCTGGACCGCCACCGTCGGCGAAGCCATCGGCCATGTCGAAACTCTGCCCCTCACGCTGTCACTGCCGGTCAAGGTCGATACCGATCAGCGTGTCGACGCCAGGGTGAGCATCCCCGCGCAAATCAGCCTGAAGCCCGGCGAGTCCTACTCCACCCCGCGCAGTTTCGTCGCCGTCTATCACGGTGACTTCTACGAGCCCCTGCGCCTGTGGTCGAGCGTTTTGCAGAAAGAAGGGTGGAACATCCCCAAGCCATCGGACGAGGCCTACAACATCAGCTGGTGCGGCTGGGGCTATGAGTTCAACGTCACCCCCGCGCAGATGGAAGGCACCATCCCCAAACTCAAAGAACTCGGCATCAAATGGGCCACGCTCGACGATCGCTGGTTCGACACCTACGGCGACTGGAACCCCCGCCCCGAGACCTTCCCCGGCGACTCGATCAAGGCGATGACCGACGACTTCCACAAGCAAGGCCTGCTGGTGCAGCTCTGGTGGCTGCCCCTCGGAGCCGAAGACGGCCAGGGCAAGTGGGAGTCACACAACTACATCGTCTCCAAAGTCGCGCGCGAGCATCCCGACTGGTTCATCCTCGACCAAGAAGGGAAGCACAGCCGCATGACGCGCGATCTCGCAACGCTCTGTCCCGCCTTGCCCGAAGTCCAGGCCTATTACAAACGGCTCACCGAAAAATTCATCCGCGACTGGGGATACGACGGCTCGAAGCTCGACAACATCTACTCTGTTCCCATGTGCTACAACCCGGCGCACCACCACAAGTCGCCGCAGGATTCCGTGAACGCCGTGGCCGACGTTTACAAAATCATTTTCCAGACCACGCGCGCCATCAAGCCCAACAGCGTGACACAGAGCTGTCCCTGCGGTACGCCGCCGTCGCTGGCGTGGCTGCCCTATCTCGACCAGGCGGTCACGGCCGATCCGGTTGGCGCCGTACAAGTCCGCCGGCGCATCAAAATGTACAAAGCGCTGCTCGGGCCCGAGTCCGCCGTCTACGGGGACCACGTCGAGCTCTCCACCATGGACCGTATCGGCAACAACTGGCGCGAGCACGGCGAAGACTTCGCCTCCACCCTCGGCGCCGGCGGTGTGGTGGGCACGAAATTCGTGTGGCCCGAACTCGGCCCTGAGTTCAAAGAAGTCAACCTCACCCAGCATAAAGACGAAGTCTGGAAAAAGTGGATCGCGCTTTACAACCAAAAGATGCTTTCGAAAGGCACCTTTCGCGACCTCTACGTCTACGGCTACGACACGCCCGAGGGTTACGCCATCGAGAAGGACGGCAAAATGTACTACGCTTTCTTCGCTCCCCAGCAGGACGCGACCTGGAAAGGCGAGATTGAAATTCGCGGTCTGAAGCCCGGCACGTATCGAGTCACGGACTACGTCGAAGGCAAAGACCTCGGCGTCGTGGAAGCAGGACCGGGCACAGTTCCCAAACTTCCCGCCAGCTTCAAAGACCACCTGTTGCTCGAGGTCAGCCGCTGAAAGCGGCGCCCGCAGCAGCTAACGACATGCCAAATCTCAAGGGGCGGGTCCGGGCTTTGGAAAGGGCACGCCTTCAGAGCGTGCGGAAATTCTCACTGTCTCGATCGCAACCGAGGCTTGCGATTCTGTCATTCCGACGCGCCAGCGCAGCGAGGCGGGATCAACGATTCGTCGCGGATCCGGTCTTCGAAGCGGAATTCCTTCACGGGAAGGGACGGCCTTCAGGGGCCGCCGAAGAACTCGCAGTTTTCCTATCCGGGCGCGCCCTCAGGCGCACCGGGAGCGGAACTTAGAACCAGCTTCAGCCGCAGTCCGCAGCGTCTCCCGAGCGGCGGTGCTGATGCGGCAGCGGGAAGGGCACGACTTCGGTCGTGCCAATAAGTCTCCGGGAAGCGCTGGCGCTTTAGCGCCTGAGGTGAGCTGCTTGCGCGCTCGGCGATTTCTCCCTGGCCCAGCAAGAAGGGCCGGGTAACATCAGCCCCGCCCCACCGAACACCGCTCCCGGCTTACGGCGAACTCTGCAATGCGATGCTGCCCGACACTTCGAACCCCGTGTCCCCCTGCAGGATGTAGGCCTGGTTCGGCGACACCATGTACAACACCAAATCAATGTTCGGCGAGGTCGACGGCACGATCGTCGCCGCCACACGCCCGTTCGATCCCACGGTATAGGTCCCGGACAGGCTCGGGGAATTGAAGCTGGCTCCCGTGCCAGTCGTGAACGCATTCACCAACTCATTCAACGTCAGGTTCCCGTTGCCATCCGGAATGAATGTCCCCACGCGGGTCAAGTAATTGCTGGTGGTGATGCCTTCCATGACCAGCCCATATTGCCCGCTCAGGTTGCTGTTGGTGAAAGAAGTGCTCGTCTGCAGGTCTACCGTGCCGTCTTCCACCTTGGTGGAATCATTGACCAGCACGAACGCCCGCGATGGACTCACCAGCCACAGAATTTCCTGCACCGGAACGCCGCCCGAAGGGTTCAGCGTAAGCTGGGTCTCGCCGTTGCTGCTCACGATGTAACTGCCAGGCGCTGGACTCTGCAGCGGATTGTTCGCCACCACGTTGCCATTGATCACCGCGTCGTAGGCGCCTGCGGATATCGATCCGGCACTCGCGGTAAATTGGCCAACGGTCCGCGTCAGACCGCCGTCGTTCGCGCTGAGATTGCCCACCGTGCCAAACGCGTAGCTGCCTGAGAGAGAGCCGACATTGAACGGCCCGCCGTTCTGCAGTTCCGCCCGCCCCAGTGAAAGCACGTTCGCGTCACCTCCCAGCAAGCGGATCGTGCGCGCGTTGATGATGTAATACTGGTAGTTCGCGGTGATGTTTGAGACGTTGTCTACGTAGGTCAAGATGCCCCGCCCCGTAGTGTCCGGCGCCTGGAACGAGCCGCTCAGCGTGACTGCGTTCATGGTTCCGTTGCGCAGAATGGCGGCGTTTCCTGTGACCGTGCCCGCCGTCGAAACCAGCTGGCCCACCGTTCCCACGGGGCCGTTCGGCGTTTGGTAGGCGTGCACCCGAACCGCGAATGTGCCATTCGGCGTGGTGGTGACGGCGGCTGAGTCCTGCTTGTCCGCGATCCCGGAAGCGTTGAAGAAGGTATCATTCTCGGCGATGTACAGCTGCGACGTATTTACCAGGTTGACTGCGAACTGGAACGTGTTGGGAGCCGGTACGCTCGTCAGGGTGAAGGTGATGGTTCCGCTTCCGTCCGGAATAATCTGGTATTTACCCGTGATCGGGTTCGAGGCGGGCGGCCCACTCTGGTTGAAGTCGTCCGTCCCGCTGACAATGTTTCCGTTCCCGTCGGCGGTAAAGACCCCGGCTTCGGTAAACGGTTTCCCATTGATGTCGATGCCTTGCAGAGCGTAGGTATACGATCCGCTCAGACTCCCGGTGCTGAACGGTCCCTTCACCGGCACAAACGATCCATTCGACGCGCAGCCGAGAGCAAGAATCACCAATCCGAGAGTCGCTGCCAGCAGGAACTTGTGGTAGGGATGTTTCGGCAGGAATGCGTACGAAGACAATGCTGGCGCACGAAGAACGCTAAACACGACGAGGCCTCCGCTCTTTCTGAAAATGCAGCTTTCTTGTGATAACCCCAGGTTCGGCCCAAAGTTGCGCCTCGAATCCAAGGCGCAAACGCTCCTCCCCGGCAACATCCTCTACTTAGACTGACCACGTCTTCGAAAAGGTTGCGCCTTCACGAGGCCGGCAGGCTATTACGGAAGGACATGTCCGCGCAGGTGTTCAGAAAGAGCGGATGTCCAGAACGAAAAGATGCCGTTATCAAAGTTGGGAGTCACACGCGGTGCAAGAGGCCAACCTGCGGTTGGGACACGACCAGCTCTCAAGCAGGCAGAAAACTCAGGACGGTCATCCCGAGCGAGGTGAGGCGTGAGCCGAACGAAGTCGAAGGACCCCGGGTATATTTGCGGCACCACCAGCCCAAACAACTTTTCTAGCACAGGCGCGTGGTCTTTCTCCGCGCCCTTTGCGATCCCTCTGCACCCTGCGGCTAGAGGCTTTTCTCGATCACCGATCACGCGGTTTACACCCCCACCCCCCGCTCCCGCAAAAACCCTTCCCGCCACTCTCGATCCCGAAACGCCTCCGTCCCTCCCGGCCTCGTGGTCGACAACGCCCCCGCCAGATTTCCCCAAACCAGACAAGTCGCCAGCTCCGCGCCCCGCACATACTGTGACAAAAATCCCGCGTCGAAGCTGTCTCCCGCTCCCACCGGATCCAGAAACTCGCACCGAACCGCGGGCGCCAACACCCGCTCGCGTCCGCGCCGGGCCAGCGCACCTTCCGCGCCCATCTTCACCACCAGCAGCGGCACCCGCTCCGCCAGCCGAGCCACCGCCGTTTCCAGATCGTCTGTCCCGGCTATCTTTTTCGCTTCCCGTGCGTTCGGCAGAAACACGTCCACATACTGCAACAGTTCGAGCAGCCCGCCGCCCCACGTGTCGTCCGGATCATCGTTGGTGTCGAGCGAAATGGTCAGCTCCGCCGCCTTGAGCTTCCGGAACAATTCCCCCACGTGCGCCGTCAGCCCGCGCTGCAGGTAGAACGAGGAAAGGTGAAAGTGTCCCGCATCGGTCAGGTAGTCGAAATCGAGGTCGTCGAGGCTCAGGTCAAAGATCGTTCCTGGATAGGTCAGGATGTTGCGCTGAAGCTCGCGCTGCAGAATCACCGTCAGCCCGGTCTGCTGGTCTGCGACGCGCCGGATCTTCGCGACGTCCACACCGCTCGCCGCCAGCCGTTCCACCGCAATCTCTCCCAGCGGATCGCCCCCGATGCGCGCAACGAAACCGACCCGGCGTCCCAGCGCCGCGAGGTTGTGCGCCACGATCGCCGACGAGCTGCCCAGCGTCAGCATCATCCGTTCGGCCAGCAACTCCCGCTCCGGCGGCAATTCCTGGGGCAGCCCGTACAGGATCAGGTCAAGGTTCAGTTCCCCAGCGATCGTAACGTCAAATTGCGGCATGTTCCGACGTTTCCTGGGAATCCTCGTCCAGCACCACCACCCGGCTCAAATGGCGCGGCTTGTCGGGATCGAATCCTTTCTTGATCCCGGTGTAGAGCCCGAGCAACTGCGCCGTGGGCACGTACAAGGGAAGCCGGGCCGCTTCCGGGGCGTTGGCCCCAAGTTCGACCAGCAGATCGGCCGCCGCCCGGGCCCGCTCATCGGCGCGGTTCGCGACCACCAGGGTCGTACCTCCGAGCTTCTTCACTTCCTCGAGCACTTCGAGTTCCGCCGAATATCCCGTCTCGGAGAGCAGGAACACGATCAAGGCCTCCTTGCCGACGATCGATTTCGGGCCGTGCCGGAATTCTAGCGTATGGAAACTCTGCCCGTACGACACCGACATCTCCGTCAGTTTCAGTGCCGACTCGCAAGCGATTCCGTAGAGCGCACCCTGTCCCAGGCAAACGTAGTCGGCAAAACTGTGCCCGCTGACAAACTCGCGCAGCCGTTGCGGCAAAGTGCCGAGCAGTTCTTCACCAGCCTGCGCGAGCGAGTGCTGGGCAGACAAGAAATCTTGCTTTCCGGCAAGGCTGGCCGCCAGCGCCTGCAGAGCCATCAGCATCGAGGTGAACGAACGCGTCATCACCGTGCTGCGCTCATCCGCCGCCGGAAGCACGATCGTAGTGCTGGCCAGTTTCTCCAACGCTTGACCCGGAGCGCAGCTGATACCCAGTGTCGAAATTCCTCGTCCCGCGAGCAGTTCCGCTGCCTTCAGGACCTCGGAGGTGCGCCCCGAGCGCGAAACCAGAACCGGAACGAAGTTGCTCTTCGCCGCCAGCACCTGCTCCGGGAAAAGCAGCAGTTCCGACGCGGCTACCGCCTGCGCCCGCAGTCCCGTGAGCGTAGTCAAGGTCGCGGCCGCCGCCTGCGCCACGTAATAGCTCGACCCGCAGCCGACGAACATCCACTCTTCGATTCGCGCGAAGCGCTCGACCGTCGTTTTGAGTGCGCCGCTCGCCTCCAGGTCGCGCTGCGAAGCCCGCCAGCATGCGGGCTGGCTCAGGATTTCTTCCAGCGTGAACGCGCCGTGGCTGGACGCCGCTTTCCCCCCGCTCGGTTTGTCAGACAAGGGTCACCTCTATGCCTGCTTTCTTCAGCAGGCGCACATCCGATTTCAGAACACCCCGATCCGTCACCACCTGGTGCAACGCCGTAGGCGGCACGATCAGCGACAGGCTTCGTCGTCCGAACTTACTCGAATCGCACACGGCCACGGTGCGCTTCGCGACCTCCACCATCACCCGGTTCACCTTGGCTTCCAGCAGGTTCGGCGTACTCAATCCGTATTGCACATCGAAGCCATCAACCCC
>Ga0210408_10001151_pt1 | contig 28760 bp, 35 predicted proteins | sample IncBWH4MmetaG_FD_155471 | JGI IMG/M metagenome (GOLD analysis project Ga0210408, IMG submission 155471) | Forest soil microbial communities from Barre Woods Harvard Forest LTER site, Petersham, Massachusetts, United States - Inc-BW-H-4-M | ecosystem: Environmental > Terrestrial > Soil >...
GCTCTCGAGCTGGCTCCTGAGCTGGCTCCTGAGCTGGCTCTCGAGCTGGCTCCAGAGCTGGCTCCTGAGCTGGCTCCTGAGCTGGCTCCAGAGCTGGCTCTCGAGCTGGCTCCCGAGCTGGCTCTCGAGCTGGCTCCAGAGCTGGCTCTCGAGCTGGCTCCTGAGCTGGCTCCTGAGCTGGCTCTCGAGCTGGCTCCAGAGCTGGCTCTCGAGCTGGCTCCCGAGCTGGCTCCTGAGCTGGCTCCAGAGCTGGCTCCTGAGCTGGCTCCCGAGCTGGCTCCCGAGCTTTGTTGTGGAAAAATTTTTCAAAACCGCCCAGGCAAGAATGCACATCATCGGCGAACCAAAGAAAAGTACGACCGGCTTTGGCTTGCCGATGCGTGCGTAGAATTCGCCGATGATGGCCTCACACTCTTTGCGGTTTAGGGGCGCCGTCGAGTAGCCGATCGAGAGCCATTCCGACCGCAAATCGATAAGGCGCTTTTCCTGCTCCTCGGTCAGTTCGGTGACCTTCTTCGGCATAGCGGCTCCTCAGTCCGCAACGTTGCGGATTTCTTCCGGGCTGTACTCCCGCTGGCGCACCACATCGTAGTTACCGGCAGGCAGGATAATGGGCTTGTGCTCTTCGTGAACGATGGCTACGCCGTCTTCTGAGGCAGACAAAAACAGCCTGTCCTCTACCTCATAGACTTCGGCGATGGCTAGCGAAGTTTCCGCCACGCGGTGTACGTGCCCGGTCGCTTCCCCTTCGAGAATGCGACCGTCCTTGCGGACCATCCGCTTCCCCGCTGGCGCGCACGCCCTGGCGATAAACAGCACATCTCCCTGCCTGTACTGCTTCTTCTCGATGTTCATTTCCCTTTTTTCCTCCCTCAAATTTGAAAAAACTGGCGGGCCAGCCGCTGTTCGGTCGATCGTTTCGGTAGGGCAACCAGCCCGCTTCTTGCATGAGCGTAAGACCCCTCAAGTTTTTCTTCCGTCGGTTGCACCTCCCTTCTCCACCAGGAGCTTTACTTTGCGCGGCCCGTCATGCGCACAAATTGCTGCTCTTCCTCCAGCACGTCCAGCAGCACCTTGTCCACCACCGCCTCATACTCTTTCGCCTCATACAGCTTCGGCACCACCGCGCCACTCACCTTGTGCGGCTCGATCCCTAATCCCAGGCTCGCTTCCGTGCAGCTCACCATAATGTCCCGCGAACCCGCGAACAGATGGCAGTACTTGTGCATGCAGTCGAACACCGCTTGCTCCGGATTCAGCAGCGTGTCCGGAATCGGCATCTTGCGCCGCGCCCATGCGCGCCGCACCGCCGGCAAATCAAAATCCCGGATGTTGAATCCCGCAATCACCGTGTCCCCATCCACCTTCTTCTGGAACAGCGCCCACAGCATTCCCAGCATCGTTTGCTCGTCCGCAAACCCTTCCACCAACCCGCCTAGCCGCTGCATCGGCGCGTGCTCCCACATCGGATGCAAACACCGCAGCTCGTTCTCGCTCTTGATCCCCACCGCGATAATCGGCGAACACGGCAGTAGCGAAGCCTTCTCCTTGCACTTCTCAAACGCCTCCGCTTTGTGCGCCTTGATCTTCGCCGGATCCTTGTAATTCGACGGCGCCCGGTACGTCGTCTCGAACCACGCTTTCACTTCCTCGTCCGACGCATACGACGTCTCAATGTCCAGAATGATGTAGTCGTACGCCTCGCGAACCATCGGCGCGCCCCACCCCGGCGCCATTGCCGGTGCGGCCATAACTCACCACCCTCCCCGGTTGCCGCCCCAGCCTCCGCCGCCGCCGTTTCCGCGGAATCCGCCGCCGCCCCAGTTTTGTTTTGGCACGTACACGTCCAGCGGGAACCCTTGCCCCGCCAGCGTTGCCAGCGCCTGCATCAGCACTTGCGGATTGGCCAGCTCCCCGCCGAACTGCAGATACACCCGCAGCGATCCCCCATTCGGCGTCGGAATCTTGATGGGAATCAGCACCCTCTCCGGCGCAGGCGCACCCATCATCTGCGGCTGCTGGAATCCGAACGTTGCCACCGGCGCGGGCGCCGCTGCCGCCGACCATCCCGGAGGTGTTGCCGCTCCGCCTCCGTTCCCGTTCGCTGCTCCCGCCGCGATCATCGCCTTCGCTTCCGCCAATTGTTCTGGTGTTATCATTTCGCCGCCGCCTTTCTTCTCCGTCTCAAACAACATTCCTTGCTGCATCGCCTTCTACCTCAGTGGTTGGGAGTCGGCTTACAATGGTTGTGGCCATTCCCTTCCCGGTAAACGTCTCTGGCTCACTCCACCGCGACTCCCGCCCACCTCTATTCAGGTTGACCCCGCGTCAGCCCGAAACTCACGCGCCGAAAACTTGCGCCTTCGCTTCCAGCCGCATCCGCGCTTTCAACAGCGTTTCCGACAAATCCAAAATCTCGCGGATGTCGTCAATGTGCCGGTCCACCTGATCCGCGCCCAAATACGCTTCCTTCGACCAATTCAGCACCGCGATCCGCGCTTGCTTCAAATATGCCGCCGCTTCCGTCAACTTCGCGCCGGACACAATTCCCCTCGCCGCCAGCGCCGTCTCTCCATTCGTTCCCCCGGCCCGCGCTGTCCCTAGCCGCTCTCGCACCGCTGCCGTCCCCATTTGTCCCGCCATGTTTCCCCTCCCCTCACCAATTCCGCAAAAAGCCGTGCATCGCTTCCGTGAACCATTGCGCGAAATAACACAAAATCCCTACCCAGATCACCAGCCCCACCACACCCCACAGCAGCCCGTACACCCGCGAACTCCACAACTCCCGCTGCGCCAGGTTCTTCCTCCGCCGCTCCTCTTTATCCCGAGCTATCTCCTCGCTTGTGAGGGACGCCGCGCCTTCCCGGATCCATAGCGGACCCACAAAAATGTCCGGCTCCGTCGCTTCGGGCACATGTACAGTCCGCCCTGTCTGCTTGTTTTTCAGGTTCATCCTGTTTTCCCCCGTTCTCCGCAGACCTCGAACAAGTGCCAGAACTTTCCCCACGCGTGATAACTGCCCCGCGGAATCATGCTTACCTGCTCGCTGCCCATCGCGTTCGCCGCTTCCGCCCGCGTCGGCAACGGCTGATTCGTCAGCGCCACGAAAAAACGCCGCTGCTCGTACTCCCGCTCCCCAGTGTTTACCCACGCGAAAATCTTGATGCTCAGCAGCGTTGGGTCCTTCCCTACCCCAATAATCTCCGCGCCCTTCGGCATGCGAATTACCGACCCGACAAAATCCCCCTTCTCATTCTTTCCCCCAAAGCGGTCCTCAATCCGCACCGCCGGGCCAACCTTCGTCGGCAGCAGGTACTCCCAAACCGCCAGCACCGCCGTCTCCCCAGGAACGCCAATCTCCGTATTGGCGCTTTTCTTCGCCATCTCCGCCACGCTCTCCGGTTGTGTGCTCATAGCGAAATGCTCCCCGGCCGCACGATCTTCTCGATCGGAATCGCAAACGCCAAACTCAGCTCAAACACGAACGGCCGCACCAACTTGCCCATGTCAAAATCCGCAATGAACCGCGCCACTTCCGGAGGCAATGCCACCTCGTACGGCGTCCACTTGTAATCGAAAAACGCTTCCGCTCTCGACACCCGAAAACTTCCCTCCGGCGCGCGCAGCCGCACATCCACGCAGTCCATTCCCTCCAGGTCCGCAATGGCCAGCGCCACCGCGCACCGCTTCGGATTCCCGCACGTCCCCTTGTTGATGTGCTTGTCCGTCACTTCCACCCGCCAACTCCGCACCGGCAATTCCTTCACCTTCGGCCCCGTCATGGCATCACTCCGTTTCGTGCGCGTGTCCGCGCGGATCGTTCACCGGACGCCGGCAAATCGAGCACACTTCAATGTCCCCACTCTCCCGCATCCGCTCAATCAAGCTCACCGCGCGCCCGTACCCAATCCGCAATTTCCGCTGCAGCTCCGTAGCGCGAAATTGTCCACTCGCCCTCACGATCGCCACCGCCTCCGCGTAGTAACTGTCGTCCACCGGCACTTGCTGCAATTCCTGCCGCAGCTCCATCGTGCTTCCCGCGCGCCGCCGAGCTCGCGCATCCGCCTCGATCGTTTCCCGGTACTCCCTATCTCCACCGCTGCACGCGCTGCACATCGTTTCACTCCTGGCCAGCAGCCTTCGCCGCTTCCGCCGGCCGATACTCCATGCACGGACACACTGGGCTCGCGTCATCGTCCGGATCGTCGTCGTGAAAACACACCGCCGCCGACTTCGGCATCCCCGTGTTCTCGTGCTCGCTTTCCGCATGACCGCAGACACACATCCCCTCCGCCATTTCACCCCTCCTTTTTTCTTGATTCCGACTCGACTCCAGGACCTTTACCGCATCACTACCGCAAGACCTTTTTGTTCACCGTTGGACGAAATTGGACGCCATTAGACGAATTTGTTCCGGAACCCGCTTGCCCATCCTCCGCACCATGTGGTGTGCTCCCACGGCCATGCAGTCCCGCGCCACGTCCTGTATCCGCTGCCGACGCAACGTCGCCACCGCACGCACCGTCATGTCCAGCTCGCTGTCCACCCGGATCCATAGCTTTTGGTCCAACTTCATCAGCTCGCCTTCCTCATCGCCGCAAAATTGCTCGCCTTCCTCATCGCCGCAAAATTGCTCTGCACACTGTGCTTCCGTACCACCGCGTTCAAGTCCGTCTCCCGCACCAGCACGATCCCCCGCCGCGGATTGTCCGGCAGCACAAACCCCATCTCCACCAGCCACCGCCGCAGCGTCTTCCGATCCACCCCCACCATCGCCGCCGCCGCCGCCAGCGAATAATGCTTCTCCATCACGCCGCCACCGCCGGGTAATACCCGTGCCGATTCAGAAACGCTACAATCCGAGCCTCTGTAGTGGGATTCGGCTTCACTTTTTCCTGCTCGATCTTCCACAACCCAGACGGGCTCATCTTCAGCGCCTTGGCCATCTGCGTCAGCGACAGCTTCCTCTCTGCCCGGCACCGGAGAATCATTTTGGCCAGCTCTTCCTGTGGTGTGCTGTGCATACGGGGCACACTACGCCTGCAAAGAATACGTGTCAAGTCTTTTTTTGACTTTTTTTACTGGTGTACTATGCACTCTGTGGAAGATAAAAAAGTACCTCTCAGCCTCCGCGTCAGCCCGCAGCTCAAGGCCGAACTCCACCAGTTCGCCAAACGCGAAAAACGCCCCATCGGTAACCTCGCCGAACTCCTCCTCGAATGGGCTTTTGAACGCCTCACTGAAGCTGGCAGCACCATGAACTTGCTTGCCGCCTCCCCTGAAGACCTCGCCACTCCCCGCGGGCGCATTCGCAAAGAGCTCGCAGACGTGCTTTCAAAAAAAAAGTAGATGCCCCACCGGGAGAGCTTCGTGAAACGCTGCACATCGCACTCGACGTTATTTTCGACCGTGCACCCTCCACCGTCGTCGCCACGGTCGTTGAGTTTTTGAGCGAAAAGGCCGTTCGTTACAGCGGGGACGACTGAAACGTATGTGGTGGCAATTTGCTATCGGTTATGTGGTTGGCCGCATCGTCTATAGCGTCCTACGTCTGCTCGTTGAAAACTACATCGTGGATTTTTCGCGCGCCCGGCGATGATCACCCTCTACAAACGAGGGCGCGTCTTCTGGGCACAGTCCAACTTCCACGGCGTCCGCAAACAATGGTCCCTGCAAACGCGCGACCGCTCCGTCGCCGTGGAACTCCTCCGCCAGGCTCAGTTGGATGAACTCTCCGGAAAGGCTTACAAGCAGAAATCGTGGCAGGACTTCAAAGAAGAATTTCTATCGTGGATCGAACCGCAAGTCGCTCCCCACACCTACAAGGAATACGCCCGCGTCCTCAAACTGTTTTCCAATTTTCTAGCGAATCTTGGTATCGCTCAAGTGGGCAACTGCGTACCAGAGACGATCACCGCGTTTACGCACGAACGTTCGCGCAGCCAGCACAGAATAAACCGACGAGCGATGACGACTGGAGGCATTAAGTTTGAGTTGCGTATCCTCCACCGCGTTTTCGCGCATGCGCTGGAGCATGGGTACATCGCAAGGAACCCGGTCACGGCCAAAAATCTCGGCAGCACTTCCGGCAAGACGTTGCCATTCTCCCTCGACGAGATACGTACGATGCTCGAATGTCCGTACCTCAAAGTCAAACCTTACCTCAAGGCAATCATCCTGCTCTTTCTCCACACTGGCCTGCGCATCAGCGACGTGATCCATCTGCAACGCTCCTCGATCGCCAACGGAATCCTACACCTCAAAACCAAAAAGCGCGGCACCATCGTCCGACTCCCGCTCCATCCCGACGTCCTGGCGGCCATTAAAGAATTAAAAATGACAAAATCCCCCTACGTGTTCACCACCGCCGCCGGCCGGCCCATCGTCTCGCTCGACAAGCATCTCCGCCGCCTCTGGAAAGCTTGCGGGATCTCCGGCGGCCACGCGCACCGCTTCCGCGATACCTTCGCCGTCAATCTCCTCGAGCACGGCGCAACCCTCTACGACGTCGCCAAGCTTCTCGGCATCTCCCACCAAACCGCCGAACGCCACTACACCCCTTACGTGAAAGAACTCCAGGAACGCGGCGCCCGCCTGATCCATTCCCTAGACTACAAAGTCAAACATGCTTGACATGTGTAGCGGGATTGTCACACAGGATGGGCAAGAGTGCCCCCGAACGCCCGAAATTCCCCACCGGCGGATGTCAAACATATTTGACATTTCGCCGCGTAAAGCGCGCATTTCCGCTGTAGTAAAGGGAAAAACATGGAGCCGAGGGCGAGAGTTGAACTCGCGACCTGCCGATTACGAAGAGGCCGCTCTGATTGGAAGGAATGGATTTATTGCGGGAGTGTAGCGGAGTTGCTCAAAGAGTGTGCGAGAATCAAGGCGAATAGCGGATAAGGAAGGCAGAAAACTGACGCAGGTCCGGGAGTCTCCGTGCTGGCGTCTCCCGGACCGTATATTTAAATATACAAATGTGAATTCAGAGCTTGCAGTGACCCGTGCCACACAGCGCGACGCCGCCAGCGACTCCGCCGACCACCAGCCACTTCGCGGCGCGCTTCGTCCGTAGCCACCAGCTCCCGCCCTTCAGCGCCGTCTGCAGATCCCCATTCTCTTTCTTCAGCGAATCCATCTGCGTCTTCGCCAGCTTGGCCTGCGCCGCGCGGTCCGCGGCGTCCGCCTGCAGCTTCGCGCGATCCAGCTTGCACTGCTCGCACTCCTGCAGGTACGCTTTCGCCTGTGGAAAGTCGATTTGCGGAACCTGAGCGACTGGTGACGGATGAGGATCGCTGGCGTTCGGCGCAGGTGTCACTACCTGAATCGGCGTACGAAGACCCACCAGTTGTGTTGCTAGTGTTGCGACTTGCTGGGGAGTTGTGGCGTCAGCGAATCGTGCTTCGAGTGACTTCAACTGATTCTGGTAGATAGAATCCCTATCCGCCATCTGTTTCGCCAACGCCGTGATCTGGCTTTCTGCCTGAGCCTGCACCGCCTCCGCCGCCTTCTTCTCCCCCGCAAGCTGCAGCCTAGCGTCGTGCTCGCTCAGCCAGGTCCGGAATCCCAACACCCCACCCGCGAGTCCAGCCACCAGCAATCCAAGCAATAGTTTGTGCTTCCAGTCCAACATCATTTCGGTTGCCTTCTCACCAACACTTCCCATCGTTTCGCCTTCACGTCCGTACAAACAAAATGCTGAAACCCGTCCGCTTCCGCCGGCACCGTCTCTTGGCAGTCCTGCCAATACTTCTGCTCCTGCGGAACCGTGTCCGGCGCCGGAACCCTCCGCACCGCGCACCCACACCCCAACCCCGCCAGCAGCAGCGCCGCCGCGAGAATCAATGGCCGCCTCACTTTTTCACTTTTTCGTCAAAGCCCTTCGGATGTATCCGCTCGAGCTCCGCACCATCCCCGCGAATATGCAAAAGCATTACGCTACCCGGCGGAAAATCCTTATCCAAGCTGTCGAGCTTGTCAGGGTCCGGCTCTTCCCCTGAGAAAACCTCTTCCGAGAAAATCATGTGATGCCCATGAAGCACCAACCCCATCGGCGCATCCGGATTCTTTTCGTTGTACCGCGCCGCGCTCTTCAGTTCCGGCGAATTGCGGTCCACAGCCGTGTTGAACGTCTCGCCGCCTCGCGGCTTTTCATCCGGATACTTGATGTATTTCTTGCGGATCGGAATCGTCTCCGATTCCTTTTTCCCCTCAACATCTGTCCCCGTGTTCCAGGTCTTCAGGTCCGGCGTCGACTCCACCGGAATATTCATCCGGTCCCCCAGCCAGCTAGCCGTGCCCCGCGCCCGCGGCAAGCTCGAGCTCCGCAGCTTCGCTACGCCCAGCCCCTTCAGCGTTTCCGCGATGCCCGGCCCCAACTCCTCCAGCTTCTCTGGATCCGGCGGATTCGCCAGCCACCCCCGCGAAATCCCTTTCTCATTGAGTGCGGTCGGTACGTGCCGCACGATCGGTATGGTCACTTCGCCGGATTGTTTGTCGTCCCTCACAGATATAGCTGCTTCCGCGCCAGCACCTGCGTCGGATAGCTCGGATTCCCGCCGCCGTTCCATGCCAGCAGCCCCTTCGCCACGTCGCCCTTAAACGCATCCAGCTTCTTCGCCAGCACCGTGCACCCGATCGACAGCCCTTGCTCCGGATCGCAAAGCGCGGACAGAAACAGATAATCCCCGCCACACTCCCGCGCTACCTGCCCCATCACCTGCATCAATCCCCAACTGAAGGCCCGCGCATACGCCTCGCTGGATGAAATTTTGTTAGCCGTGTACAGCGGAGCCACATACTTCGCCATAAACGCCGGCTCGTACCGCATCGCCCACGGATTCCAGTTGCTCTCCTGCTCGCACACCGCACACACAAGCGCCCCATCCAGCTTGAACCGCTGCGCCACCGTCTTCGCCAGCACGATAAGCCGCTGCTTGTATGATCCCGCATCAACTGGCATGGCGCTTCCCACGGCCGTTGAATTCCACAAACTGGATCATCGGCGTCTCGTCCAGCTCGACGTCCAACTTCCGCGCAATCTTTTCCATCGACACGTACAAATGCGGCAAGTGATTCACCGCAATGTCCCGCACAAACACCCGCGTCACATCGTCGCTGCGCTTCCGCCGGTACATCCATCCGGCAAAGAAAATCGATTGCACCAGCAACGCCGCCAGCACCGGTCCCCACATTTTGTTTTTTCCTTGACAAAAAAAAACGCCAGAGCAAAACTCTGGCGATGGTTCCTTACGCTTCCCCGTTTGTTCGTCTTCGCTTAAGCCTTCGCTACACGCTCCGCGAAATAACTCTGTTCATCGGACTAGCTTGGCTTCTCGTCGCTTTGACCGTGGGCGCGTTTAACTCTCCCGCCGTCACCGTTGCTCTGATTACTTCCCTTCTCTTTGCCGTCCCATTCGGATTCATCGGGTGGATTGTCTACCGACTTGCCCGATTTATGATCGGCCACTAGAACGGCGCATCCTCTTCCCCGGGCTCCCGCTCTGCCAGCTGTTCCTTCGCTCGTCGTGCGATGTATTCCCGCGCACTTTTCATTACCCGGTGCGGTCGTCCCTGTTCCGTCGCCTTTATTGCGTCCTCGAGGTCTTGCGGCGTGAACTCTGTATCGCTGATCCACGGCAGCATCGTGCGCATGCTCTTCACGCCACGCCAGATGCCGCCATGCGTCGCACCCTTTGTGTTTGCTCGACCGAATGCCGTCAACGGCTCGTCGGTCTGTCCAAATGAATCGAAATAATGCCCAGGTCGGTCCCCAGACCTCATCGCATCCAAGGTTTGCTGCACCAGCATTTTGGCGTCCAAGTATTCTTTTGACGCCCGCAGTAGCTTAGCTGGACTCGGCGCTGTACCTGTTTCCGTCACACTCTCAGGAGCCAAGTTGATCGTCTTCCCGGCCACCTTCGCCATGCGCCCAATGCCGCGACTCACCAACACGTCCGGTTTGTTCAATTGATGAGCAATTTCGCCGAGAGCGAAGCCAACACCCGGCAGAACAGTCGCGCCGGAAATTAGTCCGAGAATCCGCGGTAGCGACATAGGCTTTGCACGGTCGTTTACATTAATCCGTCTCTCTGTCGTCTTCTGCAGTTCCTTGATTGCACCGTAGGTTTTTCGCGCGTCGCGGATTCCCGCCTCGCCCTGTTGTTCCAGATGGTCCAGCACCTCTTCCCGCAGCTGCTCGCGCGCCGTCTCCCATGCGGCCGTATCTGGATTCCTCATCAAATCGCCCGCGCGCGCCGACGGATATTTCGCGAAATACGATTCGAGGTGCGCATTGATGTAGCCCAGCAACCCGCCGCGGCTCTTTGCGTCTGTCCCGATAATGTCACCCACCGTTCGCGGCCTGGCTAGTTTCTCCGCCAAGGCTCGCACCTGCTCCGCTTGCCCTTCATTGAATTCTTCCGTGAACGGACTAACGCTGTCGTGCACCGCCTGGCTAACTCGCTCCATCCGCTCCGGTGCCAACACCTCAGTAGCGTGTTTCTGCGCCACCGGATTCAACTGCTCTTTTGCAATCCGCTCCTTAATCTCCGGCAGCGCTTCATGCAAATCCTTGACGTTCTTTATCGGGTTTTCCTGGTGGTACCGAACAATCTCATCCTTCGCCTGATCCATTGCCGCATCGTAACCCGTTTGTTTCGCGTACGGCGCCAGCCCCTTCTTTACCAGTGATTCGCCCGGAACTCCGATCCCGTAACTCTCAACTGTCGCCTTGCCAGCATTACCCAATACCCGGCCCGCCGCTCGCACCAATCCTGCCGCTGGCTTCGTCACCGGACTTACGGCGCGTTCCACCATCTCCGGATTAGCCGCCGTTGCAGCTTGTCCGGCCACTGTAGCCGCATCGAAAGCGTTGCTGATCGGATCCTGCGCGCCGGTCGCCATGTTGTGCCCGACTTTCACCGCTGCCGGTCCCACGACTGGCAGCGCCGACGCCGCAGCGCGCACCAACCCCGCCGCTACCGGATGCTCGAGCTCGCCGCCTAACTTCTGCACCGGTCCGCCTGGCCGCGCCTGAAACGCTCCCGTCTCATTCGGTGCAGCTGTCTCTACACTTCTCCCGGTCTTCGCAATCGTCGTGCCCTCGCGCGATGTGTCATTCATCTGATTCACGATGTCTTTGACAAACCCAGGCGGCCCGACGCGCGCCGGATTCAATACCTGTCCGGCCATCCTAACCATACTCCCGAGCCACTTCGTTCCCGCATCCTTCTCCACATTTACGCCAGCCACACGCGCCGGCAGTGCCGCCGCTTCCGAAGCAAGCCGCGAAAACGTAGACGGCCGTGCCTTCTCGATCGCATTGTCCGCCGTCGTGGGCTTCGCGTTTTTTGACTCCATGTCTGCGATGATCTTGTTGCGCTCATCGAACGGCATGGCCTTGGGAAATTTCAGCGGCCCCAGCGTCGGATGCTGCACCTCATCAATCTGCGTGGCGTCGTATTGTGGCGTGTCTGCCATCTACTCGTACCGGCCAGTTTTCGGATTCCATGTTGGAGTCTTGCCGTCGTCACTTTTCGTCGTTGGAGGCGTGTACGCATTTCCCGCGCTCGCTCCCGCCGGCACTAACTTCATCGAATTTTCGCGGTAGCGGATGCTCTCCCGAATATCCTTCAGCGCACCCTTAAACGTTTGCTCGTTCCAGTCCCCGCTCAGGTTCTTCGCCGCCAACTTCAGGGACTCATCCGTCGAGCTGTTCCCTCCCTTGTACACCGTCCCGAGCTCTGAAGTTACATCCGCCATGCGCGCTTCCAGCCGGTGCGCCAGCTCGCCTGCCGCTCCCGGCAATTGCTTCGCCGTCGCTAGCGACGCTTTGTTGAACGTCTTCCACCCGCTCGTTGCTCCCACCCGCTGCCACTGGTTATAAATATCCTCCAACTGATCCAGCCCGTCCTTCGTGAAGCTCACCGCTTGCCGTAGCCGCGTTTGTTGCGCCCCGTTCAGCGTGCTCAAATACTTCTGCGTCGCCGTCCAGTCCTGCTCCGCCCTCGTCAAATTAAATCCCTGCCGCTTCAGTTCCGCAGCCAGCGCCGTGCGATCCCGATACCCGTACGTCTTCAGATCCGGCGGGTCGATTCCGCCGATAATCCCTTGCGCCAGGTCCTTTACGTCCGTCGCCCCAGCCGTTCCCGCTTCCGCACGAACCGCTCCGCGCTTCACCTCGTACGTCGTATTGTCCTGGCGCTGCATCACCTCGACGCGTTTTCCGTCTGCCCCTACGTATTCATCAATTTTTTTGTCGGTTTTGTCCGCCTGCCCTGCGGTTTTGTTTCGCTCCGCCAGCTCGCCTCGAGCCGCGTCACGATTCTGCGGCGTGTCCGGCCGATTCGTCGCTGCCAGATGGTCCGCTATAGCCTGCTCTGCTTCGGGAAGTCGCGGATCTGGTTTATTGTCTCGTTCGCGGATCTCGGATTCGACGTTGGCCGCACTCTCTTCTGTTTTGATGCCCTCGACGCGGGCGTTTGACCGCGCCAAAGCTCCTCTTTGCGCGGCTGCGAAATTCCCAGGCGTTCCCTGAATCCGCGACTCAATTCCCGGCGCCGCAACCTGCCCAGCGATATCCAACCATTTCTTCCAACCGTGCAATTGAGGCGCTGGTGTCGCCGCTATTGCCTGCCCCCGCGCTTCCTCATCTTGGATGCGCTTCGCAAACGACACCGGTTGCGCGCCCTTGTTCATCGGGTCCGCAGGATTCCCCGCGGGTGCAGGATTGCCGATCGACGCGGGCTGTGCCGGCTGCCCATTCCGCACAAAACTCAGCGCATTCCCCGTAGGCTGATTCGCCTGTATGTCCGGTGCTGCGGGCTCCGGCTTCGGTCCCATGAAACCCATCGGCTTGTTCGGCTGGCTCGGCTGCGCAAACGAAAGCGCGCTCGAGGCTGGCTTCGTTGGCGGTTGCGCACCACTCAGCGCAGCGATCACTTCCGGATGCACTCCGCGCCGCAGAAGATCCTGATCAATCCCGTCGATGTCGAGGTCTAGCGCCATCTTTTTACCAGCCGTAGTTTCCGGAACCGACTTGGCTGGCACCAGTGCCAATTCCACCAGCAATTCCGCCGCCGAGCCCTGATCCCAAGGCTGACCCGAATGCCGTACTGAATGCTCCGGTGAATCCGCCTTTTTTCATCTGCGCGGCATTGATGTACTGTCCCAGGTACTCCGGGGGAATTCCTATGCTCCGCGCCAGCAAATTCTGGTCGACGCCGTACAAACTGCTAATCCCCTGTAGCCCCGCGCGCTGATCGCTGCGCGCCGCATCTGCAAACTTCAGTTGATTCTCCGCCGCCTGCGTCGACATCGTCGTCGCCTTATCCCGAGCCAGTTGATCCTGCCCCTCTATCACTCCCGCAGAATTCCCCGTACGCGCCGCCCGCCTCCCCAGCGCATCCGCGGCACTCCCAAACGCCGCGCCTGTCGCCCCTTGGCTCGCGGACACCACCCCCGCCTTCGTAGCCGCGTCATACCCCGGATTCTGAATCATGTTTTCGTAACCCGGAATCAGCAACCCTGTCTGTATCGCATTATTCTGCGCAGTCAGCTGATTGTTGGCCGCCGTCGAATTCACGAATCCTGTGTTGGCGTTATTCTCCGCCGTCTTCTGTGCGCCGCGCGCCATGATATTGTCCTTGAGTGGATGCTTACGCTCTTGCTCTATTTTGCTTGCCGCTCGTGGTGTGGCTCGCCTTTATGATTCCGACAAGAAATCGCGGTGGCCATAAGTCTTAGTTCGCCGTGTCTTCCGTTTTCCGCCAAAACGTTCGCCCCGGCTCTTCCGTCCAGCCCAGCTTCCGCAGCCGCCGGCAAAATCCCTCCGGGATCTCCGGAGGCAAAAACGCGTGTACATCCTCCACGCCGCTCTTCACCAATTCCCGCCGCATCACTTCGTGCAGCATCTTGAAGCGTTCCCAACGCTGATTCGGCGTCCCATCCTCATGGTCCACCAACACATAAACTTCCGAAGTCAGCCGCGCATGCGCGCTCATCACCGTGCGATACGCCCCGTTCTCCACCACCAGATTCGATACAAACATCGGGTTCGCAAAGTCCGGCAGCGAATAATAGTCAGACAGCGGCGCGTGCATCCGCTTCACCGCCGCAAAATCGGCCTCCGTATAAGTCCGGATCCTCATCGCGCTACCTGGTTTGCCGGCTCCTCGTCTCGCCACCACCGCCAAAGCCGCCACCGCCCCCGGCCGCCCCGCTTCCCGCGCCAGCTGGAGGCGGCACTGCAGCTCCTCCGCCCACCACCGCCGTAGGACTCTTCCCGCCAAAATTCACTTTCTTGCTTAGCAGTGAATTGCGAAACCCGCTGTACGCCCGCCAATACAGCGTCAGGTTCCCCAGCTGTAGAGACTTCCCGCGAGAAGGCCCAATGTCTTCCACCGTGGGATTCGGAAACGCCGGGTTCGTGTCGTACTCCAAAAAATAGTGCAGGCCCAGATTTGGTTGCGCCTGCCCGGCCGGGTCCGTGATGGCAATCGTGAATTGCCCGTTCATCGCCACAACGTTCAGCGCCGCTATATTCGGCGGCGCCGCCAGTTGATTCGCGCTGCTCCCGGTCTGTGAAGCGATCCCGTTCACTTCGTCCACAATTTGCGTGAGCGTCTCGTACAGGTACGGATCCCTGTCCTTGATCACCGCAAGCTGTGGCGGATTCAGCATTTCGCCTTACGAAGACAGCATCTTCCGCCAGCTAATTTCCAGAAACACGTTGTCTGTGGTCACATCCGTTCCATACGCGCCAGCCGAATATTCCGCAACGGACCCCGCCGTGTTCTTGAAAACCTTGATCTTGTAATTGTTCAGTGCCGGCACAGCAGCCTGAATCAGCTCGTAGAACCCTCCCGCAGCGCTCAAGCTCGGCACCGCCGCCGTGCCCTGCTCGGTGATCACCACCGTCAATGGCAGTGCCCCGCTCGGAATCAGGCTGGCGATCGCCGATAAGTCCAGGGTGTCGCCGCCGGTGACGTAGTTTGATGTGAACGTCAGCTTGTGCTTGCTAACAATGATGTTGCTTCCGCTGCCGTCCAAGTCCCGTTGCGTCCACGGATTTCCGTCCAGCCCCACGATTGCAAGTGACATGGTTCCTCTTTTCTATATTTCAAGCTTGTAATGCGAAAATCTTCAAAACGGACTAAACCCGCTCCGCGAGCTAAACGGCCGCCTTCGCGTCGGGCGCCGCTGATTCTGCCGCGTGGCATCCAAAATCAAATCCTCGATCGCGTCCACCGCCGCCGTGTCCCACTTCTCCGCAAACGGACTCCCTCGCGACGCCCCGATAATCGCCGCGGTCGTAAACGCCACCGCTTCCTGGCAGTCCCTTAACAACAGCACCGAGCTCCCATCCGTCAGGTTCACAAATCCCGCTTTGTACCGCAGCCGGATCTGTGTATCCTGCGTTGCGCCCAGAAAATAAATCCCGTCCCCGCGAAACTCGAATATGTCCAGCGTCTGCTCTTGATTCCGCGACGGCAGCCCGCCCTTGTTCGTCAAGTCGTCCATCTCCATGAACTCTTGGCTCGACCCGTTCGGCCGCTCCCAAATCTTCAGCACTTCCAGCAAGTCCACCGGCAGTTGATTCGGAGGCGCCGTCGAATCCGTGATGCTCACCTGTAGCGATGGGTCCGCCTGCGCAATCGCCGGCACCACCAGCAGCACATCGTCGCGAATCAACGTCGGCTTGCCGACGTTGCTCACCGCGCGCCGCACTTTCCGATACCCCGAATTCGTGTAGCGCATCAGCACCGCGTCGGTCCATACCGCGCCCAGTCCCACCGCGCTCGAGGTTCCCGCCGCAGCCGCTTCATTCGCGCCCGCTTGCGCATACGTGTATTGCGTCGGCCCAATCACGCTGGCCACCGGGAAAACCCCATTGAAGCTGTTCGCCCCCACCGGTACGCCCGCAACCGTCGCTTGGTCCGGATTCACTCCCGCCAGCAACCCGTGCGGACCGATCGTGGTCACCGTCACCACGCCGCCCGCGCGTGAAATCGACGCGACAAACACCGGAGCATTCGCGCCAATGTTCGCGTCATTCATCAGCCCGCGAATCAGCTCATTCACCTCGCGAGCCTGCGGATACGCTGTGGACCCGACAACCGGCATCTATTTCCCGTCCGTCGCAGGGCTCGCTTGCCCTATGCCCTGCGAAAATCGATTCACCGCGTAATGCACCGTCGCAAACACGCCCAACCCGCCCATCGTCGCAATATCCGGAATCGCTCCATGGTTGTGCACCGAGTAATTCGCCACCACGCCCACCGCGCAAAGGCTGTGCAGCATCGTCAGGACGCGGCTCGCGCTCGGCGACCCGTTGTCGCTAAACACCGATTTCCAGAAGTTCATAGCAGGAATTCCTATTTCGCTGTGACGGTCCAATTGGTTCCGTCGCAGTAGCCCATAACGTGATTCGCGCCGCCTCCCGTAATGGTTGCACCCCAAGTGCTTGTCGTAGAGTCGGTAATGCTGGCCTGCGAACCCTCAAGGCCAGCGCCGCAAGCTGTGTATGTGGAGAAGGCATTGGCGGGGAGTTGCAGCATGCCAGTATTCTTAACGTAGACGGCACTTCCGACCGAGGATTGGAGTTGTAAATTCCCGTTTTGGTCAGCGAGAATTGATGCTTCGTGCAATACATTCCCTCCGTCATAGCCACGAAACGCAATGCGGTTGGAACTTGTGCCTGCCGTGGAATTCAAACCATCCATAACCATCGCGGCGTTGCTGAATGTTCCGCGCGTAAAGAACACGCCGAAAGGCCACTGTGCTACACCGATGTGGTTTATTTCGTAGGCGGTTGCGGTGCCTGGGACCGTTCCCGTCCAACCCGCTACGCAGGTAGTGCAAATCTCAGAGAGGAAAGACCGTACGTAAGAAGGCGTTCCCACGATATTTACATCGGCCTCCAAGCAAGTGAGATTGCCATTCGTAATCCCATTTGCATCTTGTACGAGGCAGTTCCCGCCCCATCCAGCGCCGCCGTTCCCTAGCACCCTGGCTGACATATACACGCCCGCCACATTATTAACGGTTCGTCCAGATGAGTTGGCAAAGGTGTTCGCGTAGAATGCCCCGCCGTTCCCCTGATGCACGCTCGATGAAACCGGCAACGAAAGGCATCCGGTAAAACCATCCGAACTGAAGTTCGCAGTCGTTTGTGCCGCTTGAAACTCCGCCAATGGAGAGCAATTATTTATGAGAGAAGTCGCGTACAAATTCATCTGCGTGTTGGTGAACACGCCCGGGTTGACCACGCTCTGCGGTGCCGTGAACGTGTTCGCCGCATTCAACTGCGCGCCAAGCCCCGTACATCCCGTCCCGCCCGGCACGCACCCTATCCCCACCGTCTGCGTTACCGCGGTCACTCCCGCGCCTGAGTACGACACCTGATATTTTCCCGGCGCCGCCCAGAACGTCACATTCCCTAAACCGTCCGACGGGAACGGATTCGCTACGTGCGTCCCCAATCCTCCATCCGTGAAGCAGCAATTCGCGTCTACTTCTGGCGTTGTACACACATTCGCCACCACCGGAGAGCTGGGCGCGCATACCGTCACCGTCACCCCACCCTTCGGCAACCCCATCGGCCCAAACGTAATGCTCTGGTACTCTCCGCCCTGCGCAAACCCTCTTACAGGGAAGAACAGGCACACCACCGCCATGATGGCCAGATACGGCCACGCGCTGAATATTTTTCGCATTTTGCTTTACTGTAAGAGCCTTTGGTTTTAGTTCTGTCCTCGCACCGGCGCGTGCGGATCGCCCGCCAGGCTCGGCGTCAACTTCTGCAATCGAAACCATGCACTCGGCACGGTCACATCCGCCGCGCACTTGAACGCCACCCGCTCCGCGTGCACGTCGATCGTCATTTCCAAATCTTTGCTCGCTGGGCTGCTCAGCCGCAAATCCGGCAACCGCTGCGGGAAGTTCTCATTGTTCGCAAACGCGGTCACCTGCAGCAGCCCCGCGCCTTCCACATACATCGTCAAATACGTGAACACCTTGCGGTGCTCATGCATCTGCAACATCTGATTCGTTTCCCGCTGCGGATAAAAGCTCGTCAGGTAGTAACTGGCAATCGTTTTCCCGTCATCGTTTCTCGCCGTCTGATCCAGAAAATATATCTTTCCCGTCGGGTTTCCGCCTGGCGCCTGATTCCCGTACGCTCCCGCCCCCAGAAATAGCGGCTGCGTCCCGTCCGGCCGCTGCACAATCGCCCCATGATTCGCGCTGATCGTCCACGGACTCCATTTCCGGCTTTTGTCCCGAACAATCTTCATCCCGCGGTAGCTGATCGTGATCGGCGGCGCACCCGCAATCCCGTCCGCCGTCGCCGGGTCAATGTCCCGGTAATCCATCTGCAAAATAAAATTTGGCGATGTCGCCGCCCCAAACGGCGCACCCACGTAAATCCGCTTCTCCTGCTGGTCGACCGTAACCCACACCGTATGCCCGTACTGCCAGTTGATCTGATCCCACGCCAGCGTCATCGGCGTTACGCCGTCTGCCTTCGTCGCCGAACTGTGCCCTACTTCCTGCGAAATCTTCATCGGCTCCCCGCCGGCAAAGATGTGCAGCCCGGAATTGTGCGCAATCACTACCCAGTCCGGTCCGATTCCCACCCCGCGCACGCTCGGCGTCCCAATCCGCTGCGAAACTTCCGTAATGTCCCAGGTGTCCGGCTCCTGCCCGTTATCCGAAGTCGCATGCAAGCTGTGCTCTTTCACGAAATACAATCGCGTGCGCAACTTAAACGCCGCGCGCACCGCTTGCCCATTGTTCTCCGCAACGTTCAGAAATCCCTGCACCCCGTCGTACGCTTCCGGCTCTTCCGCCCTCGAGGCGCGCACCAAGCTCGCATTCACCGGCGTCAGCGTCGGAAATATCTCTATCGAATCCGCGTAGAACGTTCCGCCATTCGTCGGCGTCCCATCCGCATAAATCCGCAGCACGAAATCCGCCGGCACGCTGGCCAGCGCCGCCGTCAGCACCCCCGTAAACTCCACATAATTCAGCCCCGCCTGCGCGGCCGTTACCGCCAGGCCCGCCGTGTTCACCCCGGTACCAAATAGGTGAATGTGCCAGGTCCCCGCAGCCAGCGCGTTATTCCGCGCCACCCTCACCCGCACCGAATACCCCACGTTCGGCGCGATCCGCGGCACCCCAAACGTGTCCGCAACCGCCGGCAGCGTAATCCGCCCGCGCACCGCCGTCGCACCATCGCCGGTAATCTGGTACGCATCGCCCCAAACCACCGGGCCACCCGCAGCTACCGCCGACCCGCCTCCAGGTCCCGCCGCTCCCGGATCCACCGTCCAGCCCAGCGGCACATTCCCGCCAAACCCGCCGTCAAATCCCAAGTTCTGCCAGTTCTTCAGCGTGTTTCGCTCGCCCCACCAAAACAGCCGCTCGCTGTAATCGATCACTCCCTGCACTTCCGGAAGCTCAATCTGGCTAAACAAATCGTCCGCGCTCGTAGCCGCAAACAAAATCGTGTCCGTAAAATCCACGGTCACGCTAACGCTCACGTTATCGTTTACCACCGTGCTGCCGCTAAACAGCGTCGACGCCCCCGCCGGAATGTAGAAATAGCTCGCTCCGCCCGCCCCCGTGAAAATCAGCACTCGCCCGGCCACATTCGCCGGACCAATCGCCAACCCGCTCACCACCGCGCGGCGTCCGCCCGCCGCAATCCAGCTCGCCGTCGGCCCCGGCGCCGTAATCGCTCCGCTACGCAAAAGAAAAGCCTGCGCAACGCCATGCAGCCCAGCAACAATGCTCCCTGCAGCAGAAGCCGTCCCCGCACCGCTAGCCGCAAGGCCGCCCGCACCCGCACGGTAAGTGAAGTGCGTTGCATCCGGCACCTTAACGATGCTGAATGTTCCGTTGTACCCGGCCACACCAACATTCGCGATGGTCACCAGCTGCGTCGCCGATAATCCGTGCGCCGCGCTGGTTAGAATTGTTACCGTCGCGCTCGCCGACGTCCCAAACACCGTCCCTGGCCCCAGCCCAGACGTCCCCGCAATAAACGTAAAATTATTCGCATCGATCACCGTCGCCACGGTCTGATTACCGTTGTACCCCGCCGGCGTCACCCCAGCGATCGTGGTCACATCCCCTACGCTCAGCCCATGCCCCGCAGCCGTAATCGTGGCCACAAACCCATTCGCGCTAGCCGCGGTAATCGCCACCGCCGCCGGTTGTGTCGCCCCGGTCGGACTCGCCGCAATCGCTACGCTGGTGTTTTCGTCCGCAACCGTTGGCGCCGCGCCCGGGCCTCCCTGCGTCACCCGATCCAGAAACGTGTCGTCAAAGTGGCGCGGCATGTCCGCGCCCAGCTTCCCATCCCCAAACGCCAGATATTCCTGTCCGAATATCGTGGTCGAGCTCGCCCAGGGACTTTGCGGACCTACCAGCGCCTGCACCAGCGCCAGCGTCCCCGCTGGATTCTCTTTCCACAAATTTCCCAGGCTGTCGTACGCCAAGAGCCGCAGGGTCTCATTCAGCGTGATGTACGTCTTGAGGTAATTGACCGTCGGATTCCCGGCCAGCGCCGCAAACACGCTAGTCAGGCCTCCGCGCGTCTCCGCCGCACTCTTCGGAAACCACACATCCTGACAATCTGGACTGACCCCAGGCGGCAACTCGCTCGGCGCCATGTCGCACTGCAGTCCCCCAATAATCTCAATCGGGGCATCGAGTGATCCGGCTATGCTCATGTAGAATTAGCGTGTCGTGACGTACCGCAGCCGGTCAGCGATGAAGCGCGCCTTTCGCGACGGTCGCGGTGTCTACGAAGATGGTCAGTCCAGTTTTTCTGTTAACGCGCAAGAGTGCCGTGCGAGAGGGCGCCGTCCTATTTCTCAGGCCGTACCTATCGTTCGTTCCGTCTGTCGCTGCTCAGAACGGGTTGCACGCCGTGCCCTAGTCCTCACGCACGACGGCGAGTGGCATCACGCTTCCAAGTATGGAAATAGGGTTCCGTATTACGACCCGCAGAAGGCTATTGACGCGATTTTGCAGCTTTCCCTGTTTGTTCCGTGCTGCCGGATTCATGCGCTTCTTGCCGCTCCGGCAGTAGGTGATACTTCCGCGCCTTCGCTTCGTCCAGAATCGCCCCGCACGTCGGGCACTTGATCGTGCCTTCCGCGATCGGCTTCACGCACACCGGGCACTTCGTCTGCGATGGCGCTTCCACCATGTAGGGCATATCCTCCAGGCCCAAATACTTCGCCGCAAACCGCGCAAAGTCCGGAATCCAAGCCCCATTTTTGTACCGGCTGTACTCTTCCTTCGCGATCTGGCAAAAATGCGTGCAGTATTTCCTCAGCTTTTCCTTCTGCTCCGCAAGCTGCGCTGCCGTCGGCTTCTTCCCGTACTCCACCACGAACACGCCCACAAAGCTGTCCGTGCCTACGTTCTCGTTCAACTGCCGCACCATATCGTGCGCAATGTGCAGCGCGCCGATCGGCTCTTCCGTAGTGTTCTTGTCCCCATGATCATTCCGCTGGATCCGCGCGGTTATCAGCTCCAGGTGATACTCCTCACCCGGCTTGCACCCGTCCACCTTGAACCGCCCAAACGCATAATCCATGTACGGCCACGCCAGCTCCGTGATGTTGCAAATGTACGCGCGATGCGCAAACGGGATCTGCGGACTCCCGTCCGGCAGCTTCAACCCCGCCGCCAATTCCACCGCGCTCAGCGGCGTCGCATCTGCTTTCTGCTCAACTGTCTGCATGCTCTTCTCCTTTTTCAGACCACCGTCACAAATGGATTCTTGCTGAATGCCGGCACCGCATCGTCCAGCACGTCGTACGCCCAGGCGTCGTAATCGCTGTCCGCTTTCTCTTCCCGCTTACCTAGCGCGCCTTTGCGCTTGCTGCGCGTGAAATTCCGCGAATACTCGATCGCGCGCGCAATCCGTTCCGCCACAGTCGTCGTCAGCTGCACAAACTCGCCCTTTGGCCCCTCGAGCGTGAACGCGTGCTCATACTCCCCGCGCGCCGGATACGGTCCCAGCGCCGGAATGCTTTCCCCGTTCGCCCGTTCCATCGTCTGCGCCCACCACATCCGCGGCGAACCGTACGTCTCCGGAGGCAGCCACTTCTCAATGTGCCAGCGATTCACCGCCGTCGGATATTTCGGCTCTTGCCGCAGCTCCACCACTTCCCGCAGCAATATCCCGTGCTCGTCCCGCTCCTCAAACTTGCCGCCAATCCACCCCAATCGATTCCAGCCCCAAATCGCCCGATAGTTAGCCTCGCCGAACCGGTTCACCCCGCCCGCCAGCAACAGCGTCCGCGCCACACTCTCCGGCGTCTCATGCGTCTCCCGCAGCACGCGAACCCGTGGTACAGCCACTCTTGGCTGTACGCCTTTTCCTGTCCTCACTGGCCAGGCTCCTTGCCGTATTCCTTCACAAACCCATCTACCCAATCGCCCAGAAAAATCGCCTGCGCATCCGCAACGCTGATCTTTCCCTGTTTGATTTCCTTGCATACCCGCGTCTCCAGCCGGTCCTTCCAGTGAAACTCCGGAGCCCGCTGCGGCCACAGATTGCGCTCATCGTCCGCCCCACCTGCGCACCGCGGCACCCGATGATCAATCTCCCATCCCTTGCCAGGGCATTTCCCCGGCACTCCGTACGCCACGCACGCGGCCACCTTCATCTTCTGCGTTACGTGCCGTGCGTCTTTCCCCCACGCAACCGAAACGATGGCTTTCCGCTCCGTGGTCGCGATCACACCCGGCGTCACCTTGTCGTCCGGCAAATCAATGCCGCCATGACGGCCGTATTGCGCTTGCGCCGATGCTTGCGCGCTCACGCATAGCAAAACCGCAATAAAAAGCAGTATTTTCATGCGAAAGAAAAAGGGACGGGCGCCCCCGCGCGAACACCCGTCCCCACCAAGCCCGCTGTGTCATGCCGGGAGGAGAGGCCCGGCCAGCAGGCAGATCGTTGTAATCCAGCCTTTAATAACCGGACGGACGCGCAAGCGTGTTGATGTAAGCCCCGCTACGCGGGCTGTCGTCCCAGGTCTGAAACGCAGTGTGGAAATAAAACACGTACGCGGCAGCCAAGCCCCCGCTCGCCCCGTAAATCGGAAACACCGTGTTTCCATTCACTTCGTACATATCGATGTCCACCATCACCGCGCGGCCCCAATGGTTCAGCGCCAGAAAATCGATGCGCGTCTGATCCGCGTTGATGCTGCTCTTGATCGGAATGCCGCTAATCGTTTTCTTCCCGGTGAACAGCAAATCCAAATCATCCGCCCCGCCTCCGGAGCCTCCCTCTTTAATGATCTGGCTGATCCCGATGCCCAGGTTCTCCCAAGCGTGCTCTTGCTCCAGCGCCATGTACGCAATCAGCTTCTCCAGCGCATTGATGCCCAAGCTCTTGCGCACCTTGTTGATCGCCAGGCGCGCAAAGCTCGGCACCAACGCCGAATTGGCCGCGCTCACCGCCGGCGTCTGCAGCTGCACCGGATACGTCGCGCGGTTGAGGTTCAGCCAGCTTCCCGTGGTCGCATTGTTCTGGTGATACTTGATTCCAAACAAGCTCACCGGCTGCGCACCCGCAAGTCCGTCATGCACAATCACGTCCGTGGCCACCGTGCCCGCAGGCGCGGCGTCCACCGTAATCGTTTGCGCATTGATCGGATCGGCCGCCACCACGTTCGCCGTACCGCGATTCGTGGTCAGCGTGGTGTCGTACACCTGAATCGTTTGCCCCACATACACCAGCGCAGCACCGCTAGGCACGGCCATGGTGAACACGTTCCCAGCCACGCTGTTGATCGTCCCCAGCACGCCGTTCCCGGCCGTCTGCATCAGCTTGTCCAGGAACGCGCGAAATTGCTTCATCCCGTTGCCCACTTCGCGCTTCGCGGCGTTCTCAATAGCCTTGTCCCGCCCGGTAGTCGCGTATTCCACCAGCTTCGTTATCTCGATCGCGAACCGGAAGAAGATCGGCGTTACCTGCGCCACGTCGTACGCCGTTCCGCTCCCGCGCCCTAGGTCTCCGCCATCCGCGTTATACGATCCGGCCTTGCCCCCAGGATTGATTTGCAGCGGCAAACGCATGTTGCGGCTGCTCACCTTCTCCACATCTCCCCTCTGCTGGATCATGGTCAATAAAATGTCGTCACGCTCGTACAAGAGAGGCACCTTGTCCCTCACCTTTTCGAGCTGCAACGCAATTACGTTCGCATTCTGCTGTGCTGGCATGTTTTTTCCTTTTCACCCCGACACGTCGGGGCATTCCCGGTGAACCGGGGTGAATTTTTGCTGCTCTGAAATTCGTCTCTACAAATGAAAAGGCCCGGCTGTTACACCGGGCCCTTCCGTGCGGCGGCTCGTGGACAGAGAACTTTTACATATCCAGAATCTGCTCGTCCGTCATTCCCGCTACGTCCTTCTTCGTCAGCGGCTTGCTCCGCTGGCTCCCCGCGCTTCCCGCCGTGCTCACTTCAATCCGCTGCGTGCTCTTCTCTTCCCGCTCCGCCCGGTTATTGGCCGCCGCCACCGTCGCTTCCGTAAACGGATTCAAGATGTCCCGCGCCACGTACGGCAGCAGCTGCTTCGCCCTTCCGAAATACAGGTTATGCACCTGCGTGCGCGTCTGCTCCCCGCTCGTCTTCCACGCGTTGTTTTCGATTACCTTGGCCACGTTCTTGCCCAAGTCCAGGTCCGCGTTCAGCTGCTTCTCAATCTCCGCAAATATCTCGTTGCTGATCCGGCTCATCAGCCATTCGCGCGGCTTGGTCGCAATGTTTTTCGGGATGGCGTCTGCGTCCTCGATCGCCTTCCTAATCTCTTCCTTCGCCGCCTTCTGGAAATTCGTGTCCAGCCCTTCCTTCCAGGTCTTGAATCCGTTCATCAGTTCCGTGCGCTCGCGGTCTTTGTACGCCTTGTTCTCATCCAGCGCGCGCTGCAATTCCGGCGTCAGCTTTTGCTCCGGCTGCTTTCCCGGCGCCGTGGACGTCGCAAATCCCGCCTTCGTTCGCCACTCCCCCAGCTTCCCAATGGCCTCCGCAAACCCCTTCTCATCTTCTTTGCCCAACGCATCGAAAAGCTGCGTCAGCATCGCCGGCATACCGTCCGCCGTCAGCGCCTCTGTAGCCACTTCCATACCAATTTTGTTATACGCCTCCGGATTGCTCGCCTTGAGCGTCTCCAGCCAGGGCTTCGCAGCCGACGCAAACGCTTGCGGGTTCTCCGCGGCGATCGCCTGCAGCACCGCTCCCTGCCGTGCCGGATCCCCGCTCGCAAACTCCGCTTGCTCCATCCGCGCATCCACCCCGGCCTGCACCTTCGTCTTCAACTCCTCCACACCACCAGGCGCCATGGACTGGAATTCGCGCGCCTCTTCCCCGCTAGGGAAAAACTCCCGCCATTTCGCCGCTTCCGCCAACTGCCCCTGCATCTGCTTAACCAGCCCGCCCAACTCTGGATGCGCCAGCCCCACCTCCAACTGCTTAGCATCAATCGCCCAAGGATCCACCACCGCAGCAGCGGCCGCCGCAGGCGCAGCTTCCCCTGGCTTAGCTCCATCCGCAACAACCTTCGTCGCATCGGCCGTAGACGCAGCCCCGTCCGTCTTTTCCTGTACAGGAGCCGTTTCCGCCGCATTCACCGGCGCTTGCGGGTCGTAATCCAGAATCGTATTCGCGGCAACGTCGAAATTCGGCGCGGCATTCACCGCTTCCTGCGTCCCCGCCGCCGGCGCGGCCGGCGCTACATTCGTCACTGCCGGTGCTGTTGTGCTCATGCTGCTTTCTCCTTCGGTTTCGCGTTCACTTTCGCGTTTAGCTCGTCTTTCTTGTCTTTCCGGTCCTGCTCATCCTTCGCGATCAGCTCCAGCGGGTTCAGCTGAATCCCCGCCTGCCCGGCCATCTGCACTTTCCCGCCCGGCGTCAAATCCTTGAAGTTGATGCTCTCGCTAGGTGGCTTTTCCTGCCCGGGCTTTTGCATGGCCGCTTGCTGCGCCATCGCGTATGCCTTCACGTTCGCGTACCCTGCCGGATTGCTCATCTTCGCTTTCTGCCCACTCGCCGAATTCGCCCAGCGCACACACTCCGCAAATTCCAAGTCGTGCCGGTCTAGCTCATCCACCGCAACGCTCGGCAACACTTGCGGCTGCCCCGGCGCTCCCGTCTGCATATCGGGCTGGCCCTGAATCACAAGCGGTTGCTGCGTCAGCAGCAAACTAATTGTGCGCAGCGCCTTGTCCCTCGAGTCCTTCCCCGGAATCACCAAATCCTTCATTCCAAGGTCGCGCGAAATCGTCTCCTGATTCGCGGGCTCCTGTATCAGCTCCGCAAACATAGGATTCTCATTCGCCCCCGCCAACATCTGCGTCAGCACCGCGCGTTGCTGGCTCTTTAGCCGCGGAAAAGTCTCATCCGCTTCCGGACGCGCCTGCAAATTCCCCTTCAAATCCGCCATGCGGATAACCTTGGCCTCGTACTCGCTGTCCTCCCCAAGGATCGGCATCTCCACATCTTCCGGCCGGTTTTTCCGGAAACAATCCACCGCCAGCAGCATCACATCTGCCCAGAAATACTTGATCCCCCGCCAAATCAACCCCAGCCGACCCATGGCTTGGTCCCGCGCCATCGAATACCCGCTCGCCGTCTTCTGATCCGGCATCTCCCCGCCCCATATCGCCGGAAATAGCCCCGTCAAAAACTGCGCCACCGGGCCCATCAAGTCCTGTAGCAAGAGCATCGTGTCCGGAGACAAATTCGTCGGCGCCGGCTGGAAGAATCCGGCCGCCAACGGCTGCCCGTTCCGCGCTCGAGCCGGATAGTGCGCGCCAGGCTCCGCTGTCTGATCCGCCAGGGCATCGAAGTCCAATACTTGCGGGTCGGCATAAATCGGTGGAATCCCGAATTCCTCGCGCTCTTGCACGATGTTGCTCAGAATGTTGTAGCGTTCCTGCACGCTGATCAGCGAAGTCCCCACCGCCGGCCGATTCTGCCCATCGCCCTCCAGCGCCTGCAAAATCCGCCAGTGGTCCGCTTTGTTCTCGTTCCGAGCTTCGCAGAACGTATCCCCTGCAAACGCGCAGTACGCCCCATCCGGAAACAGTTTCAGCAGTTGCGGCCGAATCTCCTTCGGCACTCGCTCGCTGAAAAACGTCCACGGCTCAAACCAGTTGCGATCGAACGTAATCTGCGAATACAAAGCATCCCCAGGATGCGTGGTAGGCAAGCCCTGCTTCACGCTCACCCGGCTCGCTCGCGCGTACACGTCGTCCGCATCGTTCGGGTTTCCCGGCTTAATCTTGTCCGCGGCATCCGGATATGCCGCGCGCAGCTTCCCTTCATGCACCTCGACCGTCAGGCGCAAATACGACATCTCCTCCACGGAGTCCGCGTACACCGGCCGGTCGACCTCGAGCTCCCCAAATATCGAGATCACTTCCTGCCCGTTGGGCACCTTGCGCACCGACGTAATCTGCGGCACCTGCACCATTGGCGCTTCGCGGAAATCCTTTTGCCCCAGCGTCCACCCGCATTGCGGGCACGCCGACCCCGCGAACAAATTCCCCGGCGGCGTTTCCGCCCCGCAGCTCGGGCAAACAAAAGCGTCCTGCCCCATCTTCTTTTCCCCGATGCTCATCTGCGGCACATCGTGGAACCCGAACCGCTGCCCATCCGCCACATAGCGCACGTACGCGCATACGCTGCCATCCGTCCACAGAAAATACCCAATCTTCGCCAGCAACCTTTCCACCCGGTTGTTTTGCGCGATCAGCTCTTCAATGTCGCTAGCCGCCTTCGCCGTCGCAATATCCTCCTCAGACTGCGCGCTCTGCGGATACCACTCAATGCTTGGCACATCCTGGCTAACCACCGCAATGAAGCTCAGCCCAAATCCCTGATAGAAGTTCGTCACGAACTGGTAGCGGCCGCCTTCCACCGCATCCTTGTCGTCGTTGAACGAAAGACCCGCCCCGCTTAACCCGGACCCGAACGGCATCCGCCAATCCATGTTGTCGGCGTCCCAGCCCAGCGAATAATGCAGCCCTTGCCAGAACAGCCGCGCCTGCTTCGCTTTCCTAATTTGGTGACGTCGCGCCACAATCCCTTCGTTGCGAAACGCCACCATCAAATCCTTCAGCGCTTTCACCACATCCGGATACACATCCTCCAGATTGGTCATGTTCGGCTTGAGCTGCGGATCCTGCTGCTGTTCCTTCTCCGGGTCGCCGTACTCCTTCGGCGCCGTCCGGCCAGGCTCCGCCTGCGCCCCTTCGCTCATCGCGTTGCGCGCCTCTTCCGTAAATGTCAGTGATGTCGCCAAGTTTCTGTCCTAAAATGCAAAATGAGCCGGGGTGCGGGCTGTACTTGCAGCCCGCCAAATAAATTGACACTCACGACTCGCCACGCTTGGGCTGGCCAGGCCCTGGTAAGCTGGGCCAGCCCCGGCGTTCCTTCTACTTCGCGGCTTTTTACTGCTGCACTTCGGACGGAAGTTCTTTGTGCTCGGCCGGCTTTGCCGCGGCAATCGCCGCCACAACCTTGTCCCCTACCGCGCTAGCGATTCCGTCGATAACCCTGTCGTCGTGCATCTTCCGCTCGGCGTCGGCGGCAGCGTCGGCAGCTTTTTGGTCCTGTGCAGCCTTCTCGGCCGCCTCTCGCGCTAAACGGCGCTTCGTCTCCATCTCGCTCTTCAGCATGATCGTCCCGGTCTCCCCATCCTTCTCCAGTTGCGGCACCGGAATC
>Ga0210408_10001152_pt1 | contig 28747 bp, 29 predicted proteins | sample IncBWH4MmetaG_FD_155471 | JGI IMG/M metagenome (GOLD analysis project Ga0210408, IMG submission 155471) | Forest soil microbial communities from Barre Woods Harvard Forest LTER site, Petersham, Massachusetts, United States - Inc-BW-H-4-M | ecosystem: Environmental > Terrestrial > Soil >...
TCGCCAACCGCGGGGAAGTGACTATGTCCGCCGTTATCCATTCTCGCTCGCCGCACGCGCCGCGTAGCGGGTCTCCATGAGGTCGAAGGCCCGCTTGTCCACCAGCCTCTGACGCTCCGCGAATGACGTAACGGCGCGCTCATCGAGGACGCCTTTCTCCTTGAGGGCCGACAGCGTCGACTGCATGCCATGCACGGCCCCCTGCAACGCGGCGTTGGCGTAAAGTACCAGGCTGAACCCCATTTCGGCCGCCGCTTTCTCGTCGATAATGGGTGTCTTGCCTCCGAGCACCATGTTGACCAGCTGAGGCGCCTTCAGGCGACGGGGCACCGCTTTGAGATCTTCGAGGCTTTCCGGAGCCTCGACGAATGTGACGTCCGCGCCCGCCTCGATGTAGCGACCGGCCCGCTCGATGGCCGCCTCGAAGCCCTCGACTGCACATGCATCCGTGCGTGCGATGACAACCAGATCCTGCCGTCGGGTGTCCACCGCCGCTCGCACCTTGCCCACCATCTCCTCCGCGGAGATCAACTCCTTCCCGTCGAAATGACCGCACCGTTTTGGGGCACGCTGGTCCTCGATTTGAACTGCGCTGGCGCCGGCTTGCTCCAGGATCCGAACCGTATGAGTGAGGTTGATGGCGTTTCCGAAACCGGTGTCGATATCGACGATCAGCGGCAGATCGATCACACACCGGATCGCCATTACATTATCGGTCACCTGGCTCAGATCAATGAACCCGAGGTCCGGTAAGCCGAGGTGCATATTGGTGAGCCCGGCGCCAGTCAGATACACGGCCTTGAAGCCGAGATCGGCAATAATCCTTGCAGCGAGCGCGTTCGGCGCGCCGGGCAAAATGATTCCCTTCTCAGCGCGGAGCATTGTGCGAAGCGCTTGGACATGAGATGTCGTCATCATTTCCCTCCAGATTTCTAGAACACCTGGCTCGGCGCCATCGCCGATCGGAGTCTCAACTGAGACACCGGTCGGCGATGTTCTTCCGCGGGCGATACCATGCTGTACCGGCAGCAGGCGCCGAGCATAATCCTGCTCACATTGACCAAGTCATCAGGATGTAGGGGGGCGAGACGCCCCCGACCGATCACTAGATAGGGTTTTCCTCGAAGAGACGCGCGACCATCGCCGAATCGAGATAGGCTCTCACTTGGTCGATGGTGTCGCCGACGAAGTGGACGATCCAGCAATACCTGTTGTCGAACCTTAGTCCGTTCTTTGCCGTCGCCATGGAATGAAGTTCCACGACGGCCTGATCATCCTTCACGAGCACATGCTCGACGACGAGTTGAGCCCCGTGGGGCAGAACCTTGGCGAGCTTCGCGAAAGTCCCCTCCATGAAATCAGATTTCGACTGGTAGTGACCGGCGAGCGGATGCGTACCCTCGACGATCCAGTCGACCTTATCGGCTACATGCTCGAAAAAGCTCGCGCCGTCGCCTTGCTCAAGGCCCTTGAAGATCCCTCGGACGTAGTCTTCGGTAGTCATAAGCGCCTCCTGTATATACGTCGGCAACCTATTGCTCGACGTAGGCTCGGACGGATTGTCCTTGCCGCGAAATCTAGGCGTGCGCGCCTCATTGGTCCAATATATGATAGTGGCTCGTTTGATCTGTTTCGGAGATGGAATATGGAGCTGCGCCACATCCGATATTTTCTGGCTGTCGCCGAGGAGCGGCATTTCACGAGGGCGGCGGCCAAGGTCGGTATCGGCCAGCCGCCGCTTAGTCAGCAGATCAAGGACTTGGAAGGGGAGGTCGGTGCCGCCCTGTTCCGTCGCTTGGCGCACGGCGCGGAGCTTACTGAGGCCGGCAATGCATTCTTGGCCGGTGTCAAGGAAATGCCCTTGATCGCGGAGAGGGCAACTATGGCGGCGCGGCGCGCGGCGCGCGGCGAACTCGGGTCGTTGCATATCGGCTTCACCTCAACGGCGACGTTCAACGGCGTCGTACCGTCGACGATACGCACCTTTCGTCGCGCCTATCCCGAAATCCACCTCACGCTCGAGGAGGCCAATACGACACGGCTTGTTATCGGCTTGCAGGAGGGAACGCTCGATGCCGCGTTCTTGCGGCCAGGCTCACGCGGAACTGAAGAGCTACAACTGCGCCGGCTCCCGGACGAGCCGATGGTTGTCGCCCTTCCTAAGGGTCACCCTGCTGCCGCTCTCAAAAAAATCGATCTTGCAATGTTAAAGGACGATCCGTTTCTTTTGTTCCCGCGGGAAATCGCTCCAACGGTCTACGACACGGTTGTCGACGCCTGTCGAAAGGCTGGCTTCGAACCGGTCATCAGCCAGCTCGCGCCGCACTTTTCTACGATCGTAAACCTCGTGGCTGCAGAGCTAGGCGTATCAATCGTCCCAGCCTCGATGATGCAACTGCGCGTGGTAGGTGTGGCTTATCGGCCGATTGCCGGTCAGCCGCCGACGACCCGCCTTGCTCTCGCTTACCGGCGAGGAGAGACGTCGCCCGTGGTGCGCAATTTCATCACCCGCGCCGTCTCCTGATGCGATCCACCCGCCCCTCAAGGTTGTGATAAGCGCCTTGCGACCGTCTCGTGGCGCGCGAAAGGGCCGAACCATCCGAGCCGAGTCCTATGCGCAAACACTATCAAACCCAGTCCTATTGAGGGCGTAGATTCGGCGGGCCTGAAAGCGAGGACCGAAGCCACCTTTCAAATAGGAGCCGTCTCTATCGAGGACCATCGTCAGGGTAAGCACGTTGATTGGCGATGAGAAGTCGGCGACGGCGACGGTCAAATGCCGATAGCCTGTCTGTCCGTCAACTTTTTGGTCTTGAATCCACAGGCAAATTTCCGCGCTTTCGAGTGTCGATGGTTTCAGCAACTATCGACGTCGATCGGCTGAACAGGCGCGGCTCTGTCCTAGTCTGCGCCCTGATTTGCAACACCGTCTAGGGTCGCGCAGCCGACTCCCGGCAGAGAGCTTGCGGCGCCGGTCAGCTTAAGTGAGATTTGGGCAAAGAATTTGGCACATCGTATAGCTCAGCTAGATATTCATTTCTAAAATCAACAAGTTAGTTTGACCTCATGGGACTTGAAAGCTCTTGCGAGCCGTTGGAAACGCCAGACGTTTCTGGAAACGACAGCGCTACCGATCCCGCCGAAATCACCCCTACCCCGCCCGGTTTGGAAACACGCTCGGACATAGTTCAGCTGGCGGCTATCGGGATCCATGTTCATCAGGGCGATTTTGGTCCGTTCAATTTTTGGCTGCACACCCTCGTCGCGGTTTCGCTGATATGGCTGAGTGCAACCGGCATCGTGTTGGGTGGATCCGGCGCCCGAAGGGGCCGATCGGTGTCCGCCCGCGCGCCACGGTCGGTCGGCACGATCATCGCGGTCGTTGCGATGGCCGTGCTGCTGAGGATCTTCGGATTGTCGGTTGCTGTCATCGCTGCAGGGAGTAGATTGGCGAGGGTGCGTGCATAGCCTCAGGCCGATCCAGACCGAAAGGCGAGCGGAAATGTTCAGGACGGCTCTTCTAACTGTGGCGGCAGCGGCGATCTTGTCGATGGCGTCGGGCGCGTCGGCGCAGCAACGCCCCGCTGTAACTGACCCGAATACGGCTGTAAGCCGACCAGCGGGCCAAGTCTTGCCGGTTACGCCTCCAGCACCAGCGTCGGCGCAGGCGCCAGATGCACCTCAGAGATTGCGTGATCCCGGAGTGTCGGCTGCAGACAATGCACCCACGGCCCTGAATTCGGTGACGCCTGGCTTACGCGAACTGTCGCCGTGGTCGATGTTCCTGTCGGCCGACATTGTGGTCAAGGCGGTGATGATCGGCCTTGCCTTCGCTTCGCTCGTGACCTGGACCGTTTTCATCGCCAAGACGCTCGAGCTCGCTCTGGTGAAGCGCAAGCTGCGCGCCGCGTTGAACGCGATCATGGAGGCAACCTCGCTTGCCGAGGCGCAGCGCGCACTGAGTTCAAGGCGCAGCATATTGTCTTTGCTGCTATCTGCGGCGATGCGCGAAGCGCGGCTTTCGGCGGGGATTTCCTCTGACAGCAGCATCAAGGAGCGCGCGGCCTCAAGCTTTGCCGAGATCCTGCGGGCGGAATCCCGCCGCATTCGGCTCGGCATGGGCGTGCTGGCAACGATCGGCGCGACCTCACCCTTTATCGGGCTTTTCGGCACGGTATGGGGCATCATGAACAGTTTCATCGGAATTTCTAAATCGCAGACGACCAACCTGGCCGTGGTGGCACCGGGCATCGCCGAAGCATTGCTGGCTACCGCCATCGGCCTGGTCGCCGCGATCCCGGCCGTCATCATCTACAATCATTTCTCGCGCGTAACGAAGGGCTATCTCGAGCTTGTCAGCCGCGCCTCGGGCGCCGTGGCGCGGCTGTTGTCGCGCGAGCTCGATCGCAGCCATGGATCCGCGCTGACGCGCGCGGCGGAGTAAGCGCCATGGGTGTCTCGATTGCCGATACTGATCTCGATGACAACGATTTCGCGGAGACCCACGAGATCAACGTCACCCCGTTCATCGACGTCATCCTGGTCCTCCTGATCATCTTCATGGTGGCAGCGCCGCTGTCGACGGTCGATCTGCCGGTCGACCTGCCGACTTCTAGCGCCACGCCACAGAAAAGGCCGGACAAGCCGACCTATGTCACGATCAAGCCCGACCTCGCGGTCGCGATCGGCGAAACCCAGGTCAAGCGCGTCGATCTGGTCCGGTCGCTCGATCAGATGGCGGATGCGAGCAAGGACCGCTTCATTTTCCTGCGCGCCGATCGCGCGGTTCCCTATGGCGAATTGATGGACGTGCTGGAAATCCTGCGCGCCGGAGGCTACGCGAAGATCAAACTGGTGGCGCTGGAAGGAGTGCCGGATGCGGCGGCGCAGCCGGCTGCGGTGCAGAACCTCAAGCCTTGAGCGGCGAGCCCGAGATGTCCGACCTCGACATCGAGCAAAAGCCTTCCCGGCGCCTATGGTTCTTCGCAGGCGTAACTGCGCTCGCCCTTCACGTCGGCGCCGCGCTTGCACTTTCCCACCTGCAGGCCGACGAAACCGATGATGCCCTGGGCGCGCCGGCAATCGAGATCGGCCTCGACATGATGTCCCCCCGGGTCGAGGCCACCGATCTGCCGCCCGGTCCTGACGCCGACGCCTCCGTTGCTTCGCCGGCGCAGGCCGAGCAGAAAGCAGAGTTCAAGGAGGCCGAATTACCCAAGGACACTCCGACCGAAGCGGAGGACCCGGACCGCGCGGTGACGCCCAACGAGAAGCCGATCGAAGAGGAAAAGAAGATTGCCGCCGTGGCGACCTCCGCCTCACAGGAGTCGGCTGCGGCGGAGGCGACTGCGACGCCCAGTTCGGAGGCCATGCGGCAGGGACCGCGCTCGGTTGCACCCGCGCAAGGCACGGGAGACGCCGCCCGCCTCCGCGCCACCTGGCAGAAGGAACTGATCGCGCATCTCGATAAGCACAAGCGCTATCCGGGGCGGGGGTTGAAGAGCGCGGAGATTCTGGTCAGCTTTGTGTTCGACCGGAAGGGACACGTGCTGTCGGCCAGCGTCGTCAAGGGATCGGGCGACCCGGCCTTCGATGGGGCCGTGCTCGCCATGTTGCGGCGCTCCGATCCGGTACCACAGCCTCCGCCACTCGTCGCCGATGAGGATTTGAAGTTCACTCTGAAGGTAATTCTCCAGGCGAGAGGGAGAAGTTGAACATCCTCCTCAGGCACCGGCAATGCCCGACGGAGTACGCAATCGCTGTGGTACTCGATTCGTGTGGGAAAATCGTCGTCGCGCCCTCTCAGCGAGCAACCCGTGCGGAGAGGGCGACGCGCCTCGACGTCCGCCGAAGTCCTGGCCGTCCACCCCCTGGTGCGCCGTTGGAGCGGCTTAGGCATGCGTTCCGGCTGGAGCGGTTGCCGGGTGGGATTTGCACCCACTAGAATGCGCCGCCTTTTCACGGCGCACACCAACGCGGACATCGGAAAGGACAACCAGCGGGCGGTATGGGCTATTACCGACGTCCTGATCCGTCAGCGACGTAAACCTTCTCCCCAGAAAGCTTCCCGCCGATCAGCAGGCTGGTACAAAGCCACCAGGCCTTTTTTTGGTCCGCGCCCAAAAACATCTTGGTCTCCTTGCACTCCAAGTAGGTCTTGTAGCTGAGCGTGTCTCTGCACGTTCCTGAGAAATTAGTTACCTCTGGACCCGTCTCGCTACATCCAACCCAAGGGGCGTTGCCGGTCTTGTAGCTTGTTTCGCAGCCACCGTTGCAACTGCTGGCGGCTTTCTCAAGCTCCGCAATCCTCGCTAGTACTGAACCTTTCGCTGGCGGTGGCGTTTGAGAGGTTGATGCTGTCGGGCGATATGCAACTGCCGCGTGTTCCGGCCTTGCCGCCTGTGGTGGCCTCGCCACTTGCTTCGGCGCGACGACGGTGATGCTGGGAATCGGGGCGGCGACGCCCGTTTCGGGTTGTGACATTGCCGTACCGCTCAGGCTACACAGCAATGCGGTTGACAGGATAGCGATAGCTGAGGGCGCGACGAATCTTGACGACGTGCTCATGATCATCTCCGACCAAATCAGGACGGACATTCCGTCCCGGCGTACACCGTACCATAGTATTCAATTGGCCACAATTTCCGAGTGTAGATTTGTCGAAAAGATATCTGCCGATGACCCGCCGTCGACTCACAGCTCGCCTGAAGGTTGCGTTGTCTGCTTCTGTGAATGAAGATCGGAAGTGAAACCGACATGCCCAGTTCGCGAAATCCTGCGGTGGGCGACGCATACAATTCCATCTGACCCGTCGGGCAAATCACTGCTCATTCGCGGCTCCCTGTCCAGCCCCTCGAGAAAAAATAAATCCTTGATCATTTCCGTAAAACAGAAGTATGGTTCGCGGCATCCCGCCTCGATGCAGAGGGCGTTGTGGCCAATCATCACCGAACGTGAGGCGGGGATGCGATGGACGCTGTGAGCGCGTCAGACGAATGTGGCTCACTCGGACGGCGAAGTCGTGTGGTTCTGGCATCCCGACGCTGATGCCAAGTTCGCAAGATAATCGCGCGAACGACGGGGGCAAGAAAGCCCGGTCCCCGGGAAGAGCACGAAGGACACCGTTAAAACCATTGCGCAGGGAATGCCGGATGACTTGGCTGAACCTTGTGGTGACTGCCGCCAGCTTTTCTTATTGCTGGCGGGCCATGGGTGAGGCCTTCACCCGGCATTCCCTGCGCCCTCTCACCTTCGAGGGCCAAGCCAACGGTAAAGCTCGGACGTGTCAGCGCCGCGAGAACGATGGGCCTCGTGTCCTCTTTTGGCTCTTTGACATGCAAATCTGCGCTGTCGTTCCGGACAAGCGAGCCGAGCGGCGCATCACTGAGACCCACGCGCCATCGTTGGTTGCCGTGCTGGTCTCGGTCAGCCTCGACACGCTGGATTCAAAAGGTGATCTTTCCAGGCTTTCTCGAACCCAGCAGCGCCGCCGCCCATTTAGTCCCCTACTCCCACTCGATTGTCTTGCATCGACCTATCGTTCTGATTTTAGGATATCACGGTCGGCAGCATCTCGTCATCGCCGGCTTCGCCACCGAGGTGGTGGTGCTGCACGCCGTCCTCGACGCGATCGCCGCTGGTTACCAGGCGCCTATGTGCCGGTGGATGCGTGCGGCGGCCTCAGGTGCGTCATACTCAAAACCGATCGAGGCACTCGAGCAGCGCGATGGGCGGGCTACTTACACGAGTCCCTTCCAATACTCGCTCACATCATACCTCCGCACTTCCTCGACGCAGGTCGTCTCGAGTCCCTGTCGTGGAATGAGCCGGTCATAGAAGTCCGGAATGTCTTCGCGTTGATAGAGAATGCCGCAGGCGATGCGATCCTGAACCTGCGTAGCCAGCGCCTTCGCCTGCTGCAGATTGCTTGGGTCGTGACCATCGGCATTTGCGTCGAAGTACCTGTCCAAGAGATATTCGTGCGTCGCGAAGTGATTGTATGTCGGACACGCCTGGAGCATCTCGATGAAGGCAAAGCCGCGGTGCTGAATGGCGGCTTTCAGAATGCGAGTCATCAGCTTGATGTCGCCGCTAAAGCCGCGGGCAACGAAGGTGGGGCTGAGCGAGAAGATCAGGTCCGTGCTCGCTAAGGTATGTTCGGGGATTCCGTTGGGGCTGGTGTTCATTGGCTGGCCCTGTGGCGTGAGCGAACTCGCCTGCCCGGTCGTTAGCCCAAAGTTTGTATTGTTGTGCAGGACGAACGTGATGGGATAATTGCTCCTCACGCCATGAATCAAATGCCCGATACCTTCCGAGAAAGTCGCGCCATCCCCGCCGAAGGCAATGACTGGAACCCTCATGTTTGCAAGCTTCGCGCCTGATGCAAACGGGATGACGCGACCATGGAGCCCGTGGAAGCGGTAGCCCTCAATCTTGTCCGAGCCGTTGCCGTTGCAACCGACATCGTAGCAAAGGCAGACCTGCCACGGATGCAAATTCAGTTCCACCAGCGCGTACTTCACGGCCGTCCAAATGCCGTAGTTGCCGCAGCCGTCACACCAGATGCATTTGGTTTCCGAATAGTACTCGGAAGGAGCGGGCGGCTGGGTCTGCAGAGCAATATTCATGATGGGCTACCCGCCTGTTCTAAGCCGGGAAACTTCTCTTCGTTTTCCGAGGTGCTCGCACATCTCTCCATCACCGACGAAAGCAGTTCATCGTAGAAAAACGGCCGACCGTCGTACTTGAGAATCTTGTCCGGGATATCCAGGCCGCACTCCATCCTGATGAGCATGCCCAACTGCCCCTGATAGTTCTGCTCCACCAGGACAATGCGTTTCGACCGTTTTGCCAATCTCTGAAGCTCCTGGGTGCGGAGTGGCCAGAGATACGTGTAGTGCAAATACGCGATCTTCCGCCCTCGCAGCTCATCGCTGCACATGACGTCTTGAACTATCTCACCGGTGCTTCCCCAGCCGACCACGAGCAACTCAATTTCGTCGCCTACATCCATCCAATCGGTCGTCTTTGCGCTGCCACCGCCGACACTCAAATGAGGTGCGGGAAGCTCCGCTTTTAATCCATGCAACTTCCGCAATCGCTTTTCCATTTGCAACTTGGTATTGAGACTGGACTCATCCACGGTGCCCGAGGAATTGTGTTCGTCGCCCTGGGCGCAATAGGTCGCCGCGTCGCTGCCGGGAAGCCATCGCAACGAAACGCCGCCCTCGGCGTTCGGGTCAAATCGATCGGAAGACTTCAGGGCCTTCAGCTTCTCGGGATCGACGACGAGCCTGCCACGATCAATTTCGGCCTTTTCCAGATCGTAAGGGTGTTGCGTGTAGAGCGCCTCGGCGATCTGCTTATCGGTGAGGACAACGACGCTGATTTGATACTGCTCTGCCAGATTGAATGCGACCGGCATCAAATCGAAGGCATCCTGGCTGTTGCTGACCGAGATGACGCAGCGCGTGAATTCACCGGCAGAGCAGTTCGCGGCCTGCAAGAGACCGCCTTGAGCCGTCCAGGTCGGCAGGCCCGTCGCCGGACCGGGGCGTTGCGCCAGCACAAACACCGTCGGGTTCTCGATCATGGCATTCAGGGACAGTGTCTCGCTCATAAGATCAAATCCGACACCGGAGGTGGCGGTGAGCGCGCGAGTTCCCATGTACATCGCCCCGCTCACGATCTGCGCGGCGGTGATTTCGTCTTCCGCCTGCTTGACCACCATTCGGGTCTTGTTTTCGAGCTCGGCAATGAATGACAGCAGCGGGCTGGAGGGCGTCATCGGATAGCTGGCATAGAGCCGCACCCCAGCATGAACCGCGCCGAGTCCCATCGCTTGACTGCCGGTAATCAAAAGGTGGCTGGCGAAATGCTTGTTGGGCGGCGGCAACGCGACGGAGATCGTCCCTTGCTCTGGATCGACAAAGGAATATCCTTCGTCGATGCATCGCATGTTGAGTTCGAGCAGAGCTTTCTTCTTCGCAAACGTCGCTCCAACGAGGGACTTGAGGGCGTCGATATCCTGGTCAAGCATCGACCACACAAAGGCGGTCAGCAGCACGTTCGACAGAACCGCCCGCGCGCCGAGGCGATAGAGAATGTCATCGACCGGGAAATAGATGACGCGAAGGTTTCGCTCCGCGATCAGCTTCCGATGATGCTCCGGAAACTGCCACCCGGGCGTCACGTGCAGCACGATCCCTCCCTGTTTCAGTTCCTCCATGTTGAGCCCGAGTCCGTGATGGTTGAGCGCGACAAGCACGTTCACCCTGGTTTCGGTGCTGCGAATGCGTTCATTCGAGACGTCCAGTTGATAGCTCGCGTGCCCGCCTTTGATGAGCGAGGGATACTCGCGGTAGCCGAACACGCAGTATCCGGATCTCTTGAGACCTTTGGCGATAATCGCGCCAATGGAGTTTATTCCCTGTCCGGAAGCGCCGACGATTTTGAGAGAGACGCGGGGCATCGCCTAACACCGATCTGCTGGCTTCGAAGCATCCACCAGCTGTTTGCCCCAATCTCTTACTGCCTCCTCCTGGCCGTAGGGCTCGTCTATGATTTTAAGTGTTGGAACAATCAGCCGACCATGATGAGCCTTGACGTAGTGCTGCAAATGATCCGCCGCTCGCGCCGTGTAGAAGTACCGATGGTCCCCGAGCCCGATGCACGCACACGGTTTGCCGGCCAAGTCCAGAGCCTTCGCCTTATAGTGGAGCAGCGCCCACATGTGTGGATTCAATTGCCCCTCGATGCCTCCCGTATTCCAGGTCGCGGAGGCGAGCACGAGAACATCTCCGCTCAGCAGATCCTCTGGCTGCGTTCTCTCAGCCGCTGTTTCCTTGATCTCCCAGCCTGGGGTAATGCTCTTCAAAGAAGCGATCAGCGCATCCACCACGTACTCCGTGTGTCCGCTAGTCGAGGCAAAGACGATATAGAGGGAGCGACGTTGAACGAGGTGCGGCACAGCCTCGGCGGCGGTGGCGGTGTTGCTCACGAGTTACCTCCGCTTTCTAACAGCAACTGGCTTCATTCACCGCGCTCCTCGGGTCGGCGCTTGACGGCGACTGTGCCGTTAATAATTACCCCGATATTGAATGAGGGTGTCGTCGGTAGAACGGTTGTGCTTCTTTACCGCTGTCGTGCAGCGCACGTCTCGTCCCGTTAAATGGGTTATAGTTTTCGTGGAATCAGGCGCGCTTGTGTCTGTTTCGGCATTTCAAACTCCGAGGCCGTTTGCGATTTTGCTTGCCCGAAGCTATGCTTGGTTGCCGTTCGCGGGCCCTTTCTCCTTTTGGCCCAACCGATCAGCGCCGGGCCTTCAGCGCATGAACCAAGTCTGCAATCAGCCTCACATCTGCATCATGGCCGTCAGCCACGGCGACCATCGTCTCGCCGATGTCCCCTGGACGAAGCAGCGTGTCGAACCGTCCCTGTCGAATCCAGTTACAGACCTCGGACTCCGTCACGTCGCGGCCAATCAGCATTGGGGCTGCGCAGCGAATCTTCCTCGGAAATTGGGACTATTGCTCCCGCCGTCCTTGCCATCTTCAAGTCGGACAACGGTGCCGACGAACGAGTAGCCCCGCCCCTTGATGTTGGCGATGTATCGGTTGCCAAATTGGCCGTCGCCAAGCGCCTTGCGGATGGCGGCAACGTGGACTCGGAGGCTCCCCTCCTCAACAGTTTCATTACCTGATCGATGGCGCGTGTTCAGCGTTGCTAGTGCATTTGCAACTGTATCGGGTACAGGTTGTCGAATCGCGCAATTTCCGCTTTCCCTCCGTGACCTGCGTTCACGGATCGTTAGTCGGGCTCCCACTCAAAGATTGCCTATGTCGGCTTCTGGCCCGTCAATGGCGGACGCATCCGAATGACCGCGAACTATCCGAAATGCTCGATCAGCAGTTCGGTGAGAACCCGTACCTTACGCGCGGGGTGCTGTCCCGGCGGCCGGACGACAAACAATCCAGCCGTCGGGGGAGGATATCGTGTCATCACCGAAGCAAGGGCGCCAGAAGCCAAATAGTTCTCGATGAGGCAATGCGGAAGCCAGGCGATGCCGAGCCCCGCTACAGCGGCGACGGCGAGAGCAGTGCCGTTGTCGGCCTTGAACCGCCCCCGCGGATGAACGGAGATTGTTTTATCCCCGTCGATGAATTGCCAGGCTTCCGTACCCTGCATGAGCGCCTGATGCGTGAGCAGTTCGTCCGGCGTCTCGGGAGCTCCATGCTCCCTGATGTAATCCGGGCTTGCGACGAGGGCACCATGGATTGGCCCGACGCGACGCGCCATCAGGTTCGAATCGCTGAGATAGCCAACGCGTACGGCACAGTCGAAGCCCTCCCCGACAAGGTCCACGAACCGATCACTGTAGCACGCGTGCACGTGAAGCAGCGGGTGGCGCCGAGCCAGTTCCGCAAAGACCGGCGCCAGAAGCGTCGGGCCGAAGCTCAGCGGGGCCGCAACACGCAGGCGGCCGCGCAGGTCCCCGGCGGGCAGGATCGTCTCCCGCGCGACATCGATTTCGGCGCAGACCCGAGCGGCGTGGTCACGGAATGTGACGCCGGCCTCAGTCAGCGCGGCGCCGCGAGTTGTCCGTGCAAGAAGCTGGACGCCCAGTTCAGCTTCCAGCCGGAACAGTCGCCGACTCACGATCGACTTCGAGACGCCGAGCCGGCGCGCGGCCGGCGATACTCCGGCGGCGTCAGCCACTTCGACAAAGGTCCGCAGGTCTTCGATATCCATTGGCGTTCCGCTTTCCGCGACACAGCTAGGCAGATCGCGAGGCTACTGCATCACGCTCTGGAACGACACCATGAACCCGATGAGAGCGGACGACGCCGCGCGCATTCAAAGCGCTGACCGCAAACGGAGACCTCAAATGCCGGGCCCTTCTGCACACTCACGTCGCTCCGCCGCAGTCACCGGCGCCGGCGGCGGCCTCGGTCGCGATATCGCGCTCGGACTGGCCGCCAAAGGCTATGTCGTTTTCGGCACGGCCATGTCCGCCGCGGAGGTCCAGGATCTGAAGGACGCCTCCGGCGGGCGCGTCAGCCTGACCGTCTGCGACATGACCAGGGAGCAGGCTGTGAAAGCCTGGGCGGGCGGCGTGTCCGACGCGCTCGGCGATTCCGGGCTTGATCTCCTGATCAACAATGCGGGCATCCTGACCCCGGGGCCGATCGAGGTTCTGCCGCTCGACGCCATCCGGCGCGAGTTCGACGTCAACGTGTTCGGGGCTCTGTCGGTCATGAACGCTTTCCTGCCGGCGCTGAGGAAGGCGCGCGGCCGCATCGTCCAGGTCAGCACCTGGACGGCGAGCCTTCCGCTTCCCTTCAATGGACCATCAGGCGCGTCGAAGGCGGCCATGGAGGTGTTTGCCGCGGTTTATCGCGCCGAACTGAAGTCCCTTGGGGTCGATGTCGTCGTGGCGGCTGCGGGTAACATGCGAACCGGCGGCCCCGCCAAAACGGCAGCGGCTCTCGCACGTGTCGCCGACGAAATGACGGCCGAACAACGCGGACTGTACGGACAGTCCTTCAACACGTTCGCAACCACGCTCAACGGCATGCAGAGCAGCGGGCTCGACTCCGTTTTGGCGGCCAAGCGCGTGATCGAGCTGGCCGAACAGGTGCCCGCACCAAGTCGCGCGCCGGTGGGAACGGACGCCGACGAAATGCTCCGAGCCGCGCGCGAAAAATCCGACGATGAACTGGATGCGTTCCGCCTCCAGATTGTCGGCCTCGGCTAGATACCCATCCGACAAATCCACCTTTCGCGAGGAGTGACGCATGATCGAGCTATTTGATTCCAATGACAGCCGCGCCGTTCGCAACAAAACCAACGTCCTTGGCTTCTATGATCTGGTGATCAACCAGAAGAGGTCGGAGGAGTTCGTCGCCAGGTTCATCAGCCCCGTATACGTCCAGCACAACCCGCTCATTGCGGACGGCCCGGACGCGCTGGGGAAGTTCTTCGGCCAGATCACCCGGGAACGCGCCCACGCGCGCGTCGTCGTCCACAAGATCATCGCCGTCGGCGACTATGTGTGGGCGCACGTGAATTTTCTGAATCTGTTCAACGACGATCCCGACGATACGGGCATCGCCGGTGTCGACATCTACAAGATGGATGCCGACGGAAAAGCCATTGAACATTGGGACACCTTGCAGCTCGTTGGCGACCCGAAAAACTCGGCTCCGTGGCTCGCGCCGAATGTGCCACGCGCCAACCCTAATAGCATGTTCTGAACAGGAGGATGAGCGATGAGCGACACACTTGGTCCTCTGATGCAAAGGAACCTGCTCGACGTATTCGGCCAGCCAGATTCCGCGCGCCCGCGATCGTCGAGATCTACGTTGCGAACTGCACGTTCTTTGAATCGGGGGAATGGATCGTTGGCCGCGACGCTCTCAACGCGAGGATCGAACGTATTCTCCAGGAAGCTCCCGGATTTGTGTTCCGCGCGACAGCGCCTGCCGAGGTGAACCACGATCTCGGCCGCCTGCAGTGGCACCTCAGACCGCCTGGAGTTCCTCCTGCCGTCACAGGCATGGACGTCGCGATCTTTCGAGCACGGGCGAATTCGGGCGCTGTACACCTTTCTCGACAAGCCTGCGAGTGATTGAGCCTGCTCAGTCACCACGGCGAAGTTACGATTCACAGTGGCAAAACTGCAAAGGTATTCCTGGTTGTCGAAGCGAATTTTTGCGGTTGTCGGAATGAGATCGAGAATTCGCGCCAAGTCCCGCCTATCGTCGCCAAAGATCGGCGCCACGGCCGTCGCTCCGTCGGCGAAGGTCCTGCCAACGAAGCGGTGGACGTCGCGTTGCGACGCCCACAACCGACCGATGGCATTGGAGCTGAGCGGATCAGGGGGCTGCTGCTGCGTTCGCGATCGTCCCGCCGCCCTTCGAAAGGCGATTGTCGAAACTGATGACGCCCGCACCGAAGGCTGCAATCTGAAGCAAGCCACCCGCCATCATGACGTTCTTGAGGAAGTGGATCATCTGGTTTTGGTCGGCGAAGTTGCTGTGAAACGCCACACCCGCGACCACCGAGAACACTGCCAGCGCAAGCGCGACGAGGCGGGCTTGGTATCCAGCGATCAGCAGGAGTCCGCCGCCTAGTTCGAGGGCCACGGCCACGATGTAAGCCAGTGGCGGCACCGGGAGACCGGCTGCAGCGATCATCGCCGTCGTCGGCCCAAAAGCCGCGAGCTTGCCTAGGCCGCTCATGCCGAAAGGCAGGCCGATCAACAGACGGCCTGCGAAGGGAAGATATCGGGTAACGTCCATAATGTTTCTCCTTTTGCGAGTGTGAAGTCAGGCGGCATCGACGAGGATGAACTCCGCATCCTCGACTGCCGTGATGGTGAGTTCGGGTTCGTCGATGGCGGCGATGCCGTCGCCCGCCGCAACCCGCAGCCCATTGACAAGGATCACGCCCTGGGCGGGGGCGAGATAGGCGTGTCGCAAACGCGTAGATGGCGCATGGGTAAGGGTGGTCCCGGCCAGCAGCGTGGCGCCCAACACGCGCGCGTCGGCCCGGATCATCAGCGTCCCGGCGTCCTTCGGATCTCCACTCGCCAGCTCGATCAGGCGCCCGGCGCGATCCGCCTTCGGAAATTGGCGGGTGTCCCAACGGGGCGTCCCGCCGCGGTGACGCGGAAGCAGCCAGATCTGGAAGAGTTTCAGCGGATCTGCGTCGCGGTTGTGCTCGGAATGACTGATACCGGCTCCAGCGCTCATGACCTGAACGTCGCCGGCCACGGTCCGACCGACGTTGCCGGCGCTGTCTTCGTGCGTGACGGCGCCCTGGCGGACATAGGTTACGATCTCCATGTCCGAATGCGAGTGACGACCAAAGCCGGTGCCAGGCGCGATCTCGTCGTCGTTCCAGACCACGAGCGAGCCGAGGGGACCATTCGCCGGATTGCCTTCAGCCGAAACGATGAAGTGGTGGCGCGCCTTCAGCCAGCCGCGATCGCCGTGATCGAGCGTTTCCTTGGATCGAAGTTGCAACATGACCATTCCCCAATTTCGGACTCGACGGTGTGCCCGTCTTCTGGGAATGATTATGTGGCTGGATCGATCGCGCGATTAGTCTGCAGATCTGGGACGCCGCGTTCCACCTGGTGAACGCTGGCAGACTGCCCTACTGATCGGCCGATGATTTCAATGCCGCCGCGGCGAAATCGATCACCGCCCGAACGGACGGCAGCATGCCTCGTCGCGAGGCGAAGACCAGATGCACAATGCCGTCGATGCCGCTCCATTGCGGCAGCACACGCACAAGCGCGCCAGAATCAAGCGCGGCCCGGCATTGCGCGGCCGGCAGCAAGGCAACTCCAGCCCCCTGGCATGCGGCCGCTATCAGAACGTCGAAGCTGCCTGTCGCAAGGCGAGGCTCAATGGCCACGGCATCGGTGTCGCCGTTCTCCGCCGTCAGAGACCAGTTGTTGCCGCCATGTAGCTCCTGATGGAGAATGGGAAACGCGGACAGATCCGCCGGCATCATGGGTTCCCCCTTATGCGCGAGCAGCGTCGGACTTGCGACCAGGATACGTCTGCTGATACCGATCCGTTTCACCTGCAGGTCGGCGTCGGTATCGAGACGCTCCCGGACCCGGATCGCCACGTCGACCGCTTCGTGGATCAGATCGACACGCCGATTGGTGACGATACATTGGAGCCGCAGCAGCGGATGGGCGGCCAGGAAACCCGCCATGGAAACCGTAATTGAACTCTGAAGCCCGAGCGGACAACTCAGTCGAACGAGCCCGCGCGGCTCGGCCTGCATTCGAAGTGCGGCCTCCTCGGCGGCTTCAGCCTCGATTACCGCCGCGCGCGCATGTTCGAACACTTGCTGGCCGACCTGGGTCAAGCCAAGTCCTCGCGTCGTCCGATCGAGCAGCCGCACGCCGAGCCGCTCTTCCAATAGCGCGACGCGCCGGCTGATCCGCGATTTCGGCACTCCCAGCACGCGGGAGGCTGCCGAGAACCCGCGATTGAGAACGACGGCCGTGAAGAACTGGAGATCGTTGAAATCGTGCATCATGCCCTGTCGATCAGGATGCGTCCCACGCCGGAGCCAGGCCTGCCGGATTGACGATCCGGCCGTCGGGCCTTGCCAGCGTCTGGATCGCAGCCATTTCGCTCGGCTACGAACACACCCGCACCAACTGGATCGCTTCCGTTGGACGCGATCCAGTTACGGAATACGGACGGCGGTCGCCGCAAGACTCCTTCCGAGAGCACCGCTTCGGCCCCGCCCCGGTGCCACATCCCTTCGATCAGCTCACCCATCGACGTCGACTTTCAAACCTCATCGTCCGGTGAAGACGATCTTCGGGGGCTCGATTCCCTTCTTGATGGCGTCCGCCCGCGCCGTGCGGCCGCGTCGGGCATCTTCCGAGCTATGAAGGGACATGGTGACGTCCAGGATCATTGCGTCCGCCGACGGCACGCCACCTCCGGACCACGCCTTCAACAGGGTGCGTATGGCCGCATAGGAGCGGGTGGGACCGGTCGACAGTTCCTCGGCGAACTTCAGCGCAGCCGCCTCAACTTGATCCGCGGGTAACACCGTCGTCGCGATGCCCAATTGGCCGGCGGTGACGCCCGACATCGGCTCGCAAAGCATGGCATAATGTGCTGCGCGCGAGCGGCCAATTCGTTCCGCCAACCTTTGTACCGCGCCGGCAACGGGCGCAGACCCGACCGAGGCCTCGATGCAGCGAAACACCGCGTCTTCGGCCGCGACGATGAAGTCGCATGCCAGCGCAAGCTCAAAAGCGCCACCAAATGCTGCGCCGCGAACCGCAGCCACCGTCGGAATCTGCAGCGCCTCTATGGCGCGGAACGACCGGTTGCATTCGGCAATGAAGGTCCGGAACTGATTGGCATTCTTCTCCAGGAAGTCGAGAACATCGCCCCCCTGGCTGAAATTGGGACCCTCGGCTCTCACCAGCAACGCCCTGATGTCGCTCTCGCTGGCTTCGTGGACGGCCTGCTTCAGAGAATTCGAGAAGTCCGATGCGATGAGGTTCTTCGGCGGGTTGTCCAGTACGATATGACCGACTGCGTCCCTCTGCTCGAATTTGATGACTCGCATTTTCAATCTCCCTTCGTGAACACTGAAAGCAATGGTTAAGCGGCGGCAACACGAACCAGAGCAGCCTCCCTGCGCTGCAATTGCCAGAACACCACGAACAGGCCTACACCGCCGATCATCGACAGCGTGCCTCCGGCGCTTGACAATGCGAGGCCAAGAGCCTCCTGCCCTCCGCCGAACACCCGTTCAGCGAGCAGCGCGATCAGTGTCGGCGCCACCGCGGAGCCCGTAATGCCGACCCAGGCGAAGTGCACGCCGGTGATCTTCCCGATCGCGGCACCAGGCGACAGATGGACGATCGTCGAGGTCCCGATCGTGAAGAGGCTTGCAGCCAACAGATTGAACACTGCCAGCAAAACCCATGTCACCGGCAGCGATGGACTGAGCGGGACCATCACGGCCGGGACAAAAATGGCTGCACAGATAACCGCGCCGAGCACCGGCACGGCGGGTAAGCCGAAGCGCTTGTGTGTGATATCGACGAGAAAACCGGCGATGAACTGGCTTGCGGTGCTGAGAAACAGCACGATCATTCCGAAGATAAGGCCGATCTCGCCGGCCGGGATTTTCCACGTGCGCCCGAGAAATGCCGGGACCCACGAGGAGTAGCTGACCGACAACATGATGCTTGCCGCGTTCGCCAGAAACAGCGGCGCGAAGATCGTCCAGCGATCGCGGACGCTCGCAAACGCTTCACGCAGGCCGACGGCCTGTTCGGTCGCGAGCGAGCGACGCGCCGGCTCCGGAAACGTGAACAGCAGCAATGCTACAGGGATCGATATCGCGCCGCACGCCATCAGCACCAATTGCCAGGCGCGCACCGAGACACCGAGCACCGGCAGCACGAAACTGCCGGATTCGCCGACCAGATGCAGGATGGCGCCGCCGGCCAGGAGCGCACAACCGCCACCGAGGCTCGCCCCCATCGCCCAGATGGCGACGGCACGGCCGCGAAAGCGCGGCTCGAAAGAATCCTTGATCATCGACATGCTGACCGGGCCGCATGTCGCCTCGCCCGCCCCGACACCGCAGCGCCCGACGAACAGCGCCACATAGTTCATGACGCTGCCGCAGAAAATGGTGGCCGCGCCCCAGGCCGCGATGCCGGTCGCCAGAATACGCCGCCGGGGATAGCGGTCGACCAGCACGCCGATGAGAGAACCGCCGAACGCGTACGTGATGATGAAGGCGGCGCCGATCAGCAAGCTCATCAGCGTGTCCGAAATGCCGAGGTCGCGCTTGATCGGCTGCACCAGCAGCGGCAGCGCGGTGCGGTCGATAAAGGCGATGGCGTTGACCAGGCACAGAATGCACACCATGCGCCATTGGGCCAGCGTCGGTGCGTCCTGGGGCGGTCTGGCTTGCATGAATTCCTCCCGCGATTGCTATTACGTTTGGGTTTCGCCGGTCTTGTCGCCGGCAGTTCAGTCGTTTGGATGGGCTGGTGATTCCGGTTGAAGCGCGGTTGTGCGCACGATCGCGTTGAAACGCGAGGGTGCTTCGAGCTTCAGCATGTGACCGCAATCCTCGAACGAATGCGACGTCGCCCGTGGCGCCGCGGCGAGGAGCCGTTCCGCATGATCCCGATGCGGCGCGACCTGGTCGAGACTGCCGGAGAGGATTGCGACCGGGCACCCGACTTCAGAAATGATGTCGGGCGTGTAGACGGTGAATAGCGAACGTATCGCCTGACGCCAGCCATCGGTCGTCATCGCTTCGCGCAGGCGCTCGACATGCCGTCGGACCACAGTCGGAGCATGGGACGCGAGTAGCCTGTCCGCGATCTCGGCACGTGAAACGGGTATGCTGGTATCCGCGGTGCGAAGCCACGCATCCAGTTCGGCATCGCGGGCCTCGCCGACGACACGACCTCTGGCGACGTTGGGCGCGGAAAGGACGAGACTGCCAACCTGTGCCGGACATCGCCTCGCGAAGGCCAGCGCCACAACGCTACCCCAGGAGCTGCCAACCAAAACGGAAAGCTGCTTGACCTTAAGCGCGCGTAAAAAGGCCTCCAACGCGTCGGCGTAGTCGTCAATGCCCGCATTTTGCCCCGGAATCGGCGAGCTGCCCCCGAAGCCGGGAGCGTTCCAGGCAATCACATAAAGCTCGCGGGACAGCCCGGCGAATTGGGCGCGGTATCCTGCCGAACTGGAGCCAAGTCCGTGAAGCATCAGCACCACGGGATTGCGCGCGTCTCCGGCGGCGCGATACTCCACCTGCCCCCGTTGCCCCGGATAGATCGGCGACGCAACGGCAACGTTCGCAAGCTCGGGCAAGTCTTGCGTGAGGAGTTCGGCATCGCGCGGAGAAAATTCGGCCATCTCTCACGCTCCCGCCGAAAGCTCCAGCCGCTTGGCGGGCTCGCGACGATCGTCGGAGCTGTAGCCGAGGCGGCGGGACAGGTCTTTCGCTGTCTCCGACAGGGCGTGTGCAAACTCTCCGTCGAGATCGCCGCGAAACCGGGTCGCCTCGCCGACTGCGGTGAGCGCCAGCACAGCCTGGCCACTCGCATCGAGCACCGGAGCGCTGAGTGCGTTGATCAAGGTCTCGCTGCGGTAGAAGGTTTCCAGCCCCTGCCGCGCGAGCCCCCGCCGACGAACCTTCTCGAGACGTTGCTTCCAATCGCCCTCTTCCGACGTTGCGGCCTGGTCCGGCCAGACCGTCTGCGCGACTGCCTCGGGAGGAAGATGCGCGGCAAACGCCAGGCCGGTCGCCGTAGAGGTCACCGGCAATGTCAACCCCACGGGAAGGGCCTCGCTCACAGGAGCGGACGCCGGCTCCCAATGGGTGATCGTTGGACCGTGGGTGCCCCAGACAGCGAGTGCCATCGTCTCGTCGAATTTGCTGACGAGACGCTCGATCGCACGCGCGCCGAGCCGCATCGCGGTGAGTTGAGCCTGCTTGTGATTTGGCGACAGTGCCGTGTCGGCCAGGTCGTGGCGGTCAGCCAGCAAATATTGACCATTGCCGAAGACCAGCGGCTTGCGCTCGGCGCGATCGATCGCCTGCACCTCACCAACGTAGATCGTGTGGTCGCCGCCCGGCACCCGGGAAACGACCCGGCATTGGAGTCTGGCGCTGCAACCACGCAGCAGCGGCATACCATCGGAACCGATATCGAGGTCAATGCCGGCGAACTTCTCCTGGGACGATTTCCCGAACCTCTTTGACAGCTCGATCTGGTCCTCGGCGAGGATGTTCACGGCAAAGCGTTCGGCTTTGAAGAACGCCGGATGACTGTGACTCTTGACCGCCTGGCTCCAAAGAACCAACGGAGGATCGAGCGACACCGAACTAAAGGAATTGGCGGTCACCCCGTGGAATCCACCTTCGTCGTCGGTCGTGGTCACCACGGTCACTCCCGTGACGAAGGTTCCGAGTACGCGCCGTAGGTCGCGGTTGTCGAACAGAGGAACATCAGGCATTTTCCACCTCCTTGCGTTCACCGGTTTTTTGCGTTCCTGCGGCAACAGCTTCTTCTGCCTTCACCGCAGGCATCACGTCCTCGGCGAAGCGACGAATCGAGGCCATTGCCTCCGCGTGGGGCATGGTTCCAAACATGAAGCTTCCGATCACGTAGTTCACCCCGCCGGCCGAGACCTGGTCGGAGAGCACTTGCGAAACCGATCTGGCCGAACCGGCAATGGCATGGCCGGATTCGGCGAGCTGATCGAAGGACGGCGGCAGCTTGGCGTTGACGGGCTGCGTTCCGTGCTTCCGCCAGAGCTTGATGAAATTCTCGTAGAACGTCGGCCACGCTTTTCGACCTAGTTCGTGTGCTTCGCGATCGGTCCCGCCAACGATGATGTAGCGATTGACCCCGATGAGCGGCGCCGCATCACTCGGAAGGCCTGCCGCGGCCGCCTCCTCGCGGTATCGGTCCGAAACCGCGCGCACGCGAGAGACCGGCCCGCCACAAACCACATTCATGCCATTACGCGCCGGCCAGACCACGGAGTCCGGCGAACCAACCGCGTACCACATCGGTGGACGCGGGCGCTGAAGCGGCTTCATTTCCACGACGTAGTCCTTCAAGCTCCAGAACTCGCCCGTCGTCGTCACCGACTCCTGCGTGAAGCAGCGCTGGATCGTTTCGAACGCCTCCGCGTACATCTTGGCCGCTTTCGTCGAGTCGATCCCAAGCGCATCGAGCTCGTGTGGCGACGCGCCGCGGCCGATCCCGAACTCAAACCGACCGCCGCTCAGGTGATCGAGAATGCAAATCTCTTCATAGAGACGAGCGGGATGATAGGTCGGCAACAGATAAACGAGTGGACACAACCTCAATCTCTTGGTCCGCTGGGCGAGAGCAGCCATCCACACGCTCGGCGAAGGCGTCATGCTCAGCGAGGTACCGTGGTGCTCGCTCATGTGGAAGCAATGGAAGCCCAGACGGTCGTAGAGCTCGGCGAGCAAAAGCCGGTTCTCGTACTGATCCGCCAGCGCGAGGCCGGAACGGTCATTCTGATCGAAGACGCCAAATTTCATGATGAGCATCCTTGTTGGGAGTTGACGTGTTGAAACCGGCTAGACTGGACCGCCGAGCCGGACGTGCAGCTGAAACAGATTGTTCTCGGGGTCGGCAAACGTTGCGACACTGCCGTGCGCGCCCATGTCGCGGCTCGAAAGGTGCCGTCCCCCGAGCCGCTCAATCCGCGGCACGAATGCAGCCAGATCGATCGCGTCGAATACGACGACGCTGCCGCGCGCGCCTTCGGCCGCCTCTGATCGTGAGCTCAACGCAAACGAGACCGGTCCGGCTTTGAACTGGCACCAATTGTCACGATCGCGAAATGCCAGTGGAAGCTTGAGCGCCTCTTCGTAAAAAGCGCGCATCAGATCCATGTCGCTGGCGACCGTGTAGACGCTCCGGACGGCACCGAGGGGCATTTTCCTTCCTCTCTATATATTCAATATAGTTGAACGCATATCTTACTGTTGTATAATGACCCGAACATTCGTTTGTGTCAATCTGGATCTCAATCACTGGATCGAAGGAATCAGATGCAGGAGAAGAAGCCTCGCCGAGGCATTCAGTCAGTCGAAATTGCCTTTCGGATTCTGAGCGTTATGCAGGGCAGCCAACAGGCGATGGCTTTGAAGGAGATCGCGCCGCTGGCGGATCTGACGACGAGCGCTGCGAACAATTATCTCGTCAGCCTGGTGCGGATCGGACTTGCCGCCGCGGACGAGAAACCGGGCCACTATCGCCTGGGGCCTGCGGCACTTTCTCTCGGCGTCAGCGCAATCCAGCAGATCGACGGTTTTGAGATTGTTCGGCGCGAGGTCACCAATCTGCGCGACACGACAAAGCGAAGCGCGGCTGTCACCACATGGACCGACGACGGTCCGATCAGCCTGTTCAAGCAGGATGGCGATCAGCGCGGCGCGTTTGAATTTCGCACCGGGCTGATCCCGATGCTGACATCTGCCGCAGGCAAGATCTACGCCGCCCGGCTGCCTTCGAATCTGACGGCGCACCTGATCGAACAGGAATGGGATGGGATCTTCGGCGGCAAGGCCGATGTCGGCAAATTCAGGGAAGATGCCGTGCGAGAACTCAAGCGCAGAGGCTACACGACAATCGTCCGGTCCGACCTGAGCGGATATGTCTCAATTGCCGCACCAATACTGGACTGGAATGGCGATGTTCGCTTCACCCTAAGTCTCGCCGGCACGCGGGCCTCCATCAAGATAGAGCCTTCGAGCGATCACGTGAAAGCACTGCTCGACAGCGCATCACGCGCGACACAGGCACTTGGCGGCAAGGTCGAAGGCCGCGACTAGCACGTTGATACGCAAGCAGCACGTTCTCAGCTCATCAGAGCGACACGTTCGAGGTTGCGTTATGGCTCGATCGGCCCGGAGTGATTGCTAACGCTCTAGGCCGATCAACCCCTCCTCGAAAACTCTGGACGTCAGATCTTGATAAAATTGACGGTCGCAAGCGAACCGAATGGCAGCGAGGCCAGAGGTCCGCCGACATCAAGCGCGCCCAGATCGACCGGAAAATGCCCAGTCTGCTCGATGATTTTGCGAATCGCGGAAGACGTTATCGGGCACGCCGGCCGCTTCCCGAACGTCCTGATACACCCCGGAGAAAACCCTGTGGCGAACGGGGTCGCCATACGGTCCTTGCGTCCCTGAAGTAGCGGCGTTACGCTTTCGGTGCTTGAATGCATGATACGAGACCATGAGGCGGCCTCCCGCGATAGAGATGGCCTAGCACGAAGTGTTCCGCGTTGGGTTCGTTCATTATGCTCGTGCGGCCTGGCCGTACGCTGAGCATTTTGCTCGAAATTGCGCAAGGGTAAGAGCATGAACCAGGTCGTCTTCCTGGTCGATGTCGACAATACGCTTCTCGACAACGACCGCATCCAGGCCGACATCAAGGGCTATCTCGAGCGCAGCTACGGTGCCACCTGCCGCGACCGCTATTGGGCAATTCTCGAGGATCTGTTCGTCGAGCTTGGTTACCGGGACTACCTTGGCGCGCTGCAGCGCTATCGCGTTGGGCACCCGCAGGACATGCAGCTGTTGTCCATGTCGTCATTTCTGGTCGACTACCCATTCGCAAATCGCCTCTACCCGGGATCGCTGGACGTGCTCGAACGGCTGCGTCAGTGGGGCCAAACCGTCCTGCTTACTGACGGCGATGTCGTTTTTCAGCCTCGCAAGGTTGAGCGCTCCGGCCTTTGGGAGGCCGTCAACTCGCACGTGCTGATCTATATCCATAAGGAACTCGCACTCGATGATGTCGAGGCGCGCTATCCGGCGCTGCACTATGTTTTGGTGGATGACAAGCCGCGAATACTCGCCGCGGTCAAGGAAGCCTGGGGCGTCCGCGTGACCACCGTCCTCCCGCGACAGGGACAATACGCGCATGACGCGGAGGCCCTCGCCTCTTTTGCCGAACCCGACGTGACGGTCGATCGGATCGGAGACCTGCTCGACTGTGATCTGGGTAGCCTGCTTACGGGACGCTCGCGACTCAAAGCTCTGCGGGGGTGACGCGATAAAGGGCTCACCGAGCATGGCAAGGTCGGAGCGACGCCGTCAACCGACGGCGAGGACTGCGAGGAACTGTCGCTGCTGCTAATAAGACAAGGTCCCTTAATGAACATATTGGTCATCGACGTGGGCGGAACCCATGTCAAAATCTGTGCCAGCGGCCAGAAGGACAAGCGGGAATTTGGCTCAGGACCACAGCTGACAGCGCTGCAAATGGTGTCGGGCGTCAAAACTCTCGCCAGCGATTGGACATATGACCGGGTCACAATAGGCTATCCGGGACCTGTCGTGGATGATCGACCGACGACCGAACCCCACAATCTTGGCAAGGGATGGATGGGCTTCGACTTCGCCGCGGCATTCGAACTGCCGGTCAAGGTGATCAACGATGCCGCGATGCAAGCACTCGGAAGCTACAAGAGCGGAAAGATGCTTTTTCTCGGTTTCGGAACCGGACTCGGCTCGGCGCTGATCATCGACGGAATCGTCGAGCCAATGGAGCTCGCGCACCTCCCTTACAAGAAGCGGACCTACGAAGATTATGTTGGCCTGCGGGGACTGGAGGAGTTCGGAAAGAAGGCCTGGCGAAAGCACGTCCAAGAGGTCGTCGAATGTCTGGTCGCCGCGTTCCAACCGGATGACGTTGTGCTTGGCGGCGGGAACGCCAAGAAGCTGAAGGAATTACCCCCATTGTGCCGGCTCGGCGACAACATGAACGCATTCGAGGGCGGATTTCGTCTGTGGCAAGGTCCGCACTCGGTGATGAATGTCAGCTCGCGCATGCAACCTGCATCGCCCGAGGCCGCGCGTTAAGGGAAGGTTGGCATGGCCGCGGCCGCGAATCTTTTTCCGAAATTCCTGCTTGGAAGGCGCTGGCGGGGCATTTCCAAAAACTTGGATGCGCAAGAGGAGCCGCTCAAGTCCTTGCAGAAGCGGTTCGGATTCAAAGCCGATAACATCGTGACGACGGCCATGCCGCCGCTACAGCCTGCGAAAGCCGCATAGCCATGGATGAGGTTGAGAAACGCAAACCGCTATCGGCGGAGCACGCGAGGCTCGCAGATTCGTCGCCGGATAACCCTGGCAATTGGAAGGCGATCGGACCCTATATGAGCGAGCGGGCGTGGGGCACGGTGCGTGAAGACTACAGCGCCGATGGCCAAGCTTGGCAATATTTCCCATACGAACATGCGCGCTCGCGCGCCTATCGATGGAACGAGGATGGACTTGCAGGCCTATGCGACAGAGCGCAGCGGCTGTGTTTTGCTCTGGCCTTTTGGAATGGACGCGACCCGTTCCTGAAGGAACGCATCTTCGGTCTCAGTGGTCCGGAAGGAAATCATGGCGAAGACGCCAAAGAGTACTGGTGGTATCTTGATGCGACACCGACAAGCTCGTGGCTGTGTTGGCGTTACCACTATCCGCAGGCAGAGTTTCCTTACGCGTTGCTTCGGCAGGAGAACGCGAGACGCAACAGGAACGATCCGGAATTCGAACTGGCTGATACAGGCGTTTTCGAAGGGAAGCATTATTGGCAGATTACGGCGGATTACGCCAAAGCGTCACCTGATGACGTGTGCATCCGCATCAAGGTGCGTAACGCGGGGCCCGATCCGGATGAGATCCACGTTCTGCCAACACTGTGGCTTCGCAACCGCTGGTCATGGGAGGCTGGCATAGCACGGCCGATCATCCGTGCAACCGCGGATGACACAACCGGCGACATCGGCGCGATCGCGGAAGAAGAGCTGTTGGGCCGGTGGCGCTTGATTGCCGGGCTGGATCCAGCGGGAAAGCCACCGACGCTGCTATTCTGCGAAAACGAGACCAATGCTCAGTACCTCTATGGCGTCTCGGCCGAGCAGACGCCCTATCCCAAAGACGGCATCAACGACCACGTGGTTCACGGCGCGGCGACCGTAAATCCTGCGAGACATGGCACGAGAATGGCGTGCTGGTATCGCCTCGTGATCGCGGCGGGTGAAACCATCGAAGTAAGGCTCCGCCTGGCAAGTGACACGCCTGGCACAGTCCCGAATCTCGGTGCCGATTTTGAGCGCATCCTCACCGATCGCAGCCGCGAAGCCGACGAGTATTATGCAACGCTCACCCCTGACGATGCGAGTGACGACGAGGTCATGGTCATGCGGCAGGCGTTCGCGGGAATGGTATGGAGCCAGCAGTTCTATCACTATGACGTTGCGCGCTGGCTCGACGGCGACACCATCCCGCCGCCCGAGGCGCGCAAATTCGGCCGCAACGCGGACTGGCGGCATCTCAACAACCACGATGTCATCGCCATGCCCGACAAATGGGAATATCCGTGGTATGCCTCATGGGACCTCGCCTTCCATTGCGTGGTGCTGGCGCATATCGACCCATCGGCGGCGAAGCATCAGCTACTGCTTCTGGCGCGCGAATGGTACATGTGCCCGAACGGCCAGTTGCCGGCATATGAATGGAATTTCGGCGACGTCGATCCACCAGTTCAAGCATGGGCCGCGCTAACGGTGTTCCAGATCGATGGCGGCACCGATTTCGATTTTCTGGCGCGGGCTTTTCAAAAACTGCTGATCAACTTCACCTGGTGGGTAAATCGAAAAGATGCACGCGGTGACAACGTGTTCCAAGGAGGCTTTCTTGGACTCGACAACATCGGACCGTTCGACCGCTCACAGATGCTCCCCGATGGCGATGTGCTGGAGCAGTCGGACGGCACAGCCTGGATGGCAAAATTCTGTCTCAACATGCTGGAGATGGCACTGCGTCTCGCCAATCATGAGCCCACGTACGAGGACATCGCCGTAAAATTCATGGAGCATTTCGCGCTGATCGCCACCGCCATGGGAACTCTATGGGACAAAGAGGACGGTTTCTTCTATGATCGGTTGCGCAAGCGTGATGGTTCGACTTTCACGGTGCGTGCACGATCAATGGTGGGTCTCGTGCCGGTCTTCGCGGCGGTGCAGCTCGATGCATCGCTCTGGGAGCGACTGCCGATGTTTCGCAAGCGCGCGCGCTGGTACATCCAAAATAAGCCCGGCGCTGCGGAATTCCTGCATATGCAGCCCGACAACGAACGCCCCTGGCTGATCTCGCTGGTGAGCAAGTCGCGTTTGCTGCAAATTCTGGCGTGCATGCTTGACGAGTCGGAGTTTCTGTCGCCTTACGGCCTGCGATCGCTTTCGCGCTATCACCGTGAACATCCGCTCATCGCCAACGTGGACGGACATGTCGCCCGCCTCGACTATGAGCCCGGGGAATCGCGGACCGGGCTGTTCGGCGGCAACTCGAACTGGCGCGGACCAATCTGGTTTCCGCTTAATTATCTTGCGATCGAGTCATTGCGAAATTTGCATACCAGCTTCGGCGAAGACTTTACAGTTGAGCTGCCGGCGCGATCGGGCACGCGGGCGAACCTCCGCCAAGTTGCCGAAGAACTCGAGCGCCGACTGCTCAGGTTGTTCCTGCGCGACGCGGACGGCCGACGGCCAGCATTGGGATCAAATCCCTGCTTCCAGCACGACGGGTCATGGCGCGATTCCCTGTTGTTCTACGAGTATTTTGACGGCGATACCGGAGCGGGCCTCGGCGCTTCGCATCAGACCGGCTG
>Ga0210408_10001153_pt1 | contig 28679 bp, 32 predicted proteins | sample IncBWH4MmetaG_FD_155471 | JGI IMG/M metagenome (GOLD analysis project Ga0210408, IMG submission 155471) | Forest soil microbial communities from Barre Woods Harvard Forest LTER site, Petersham, Massachusetts, United States - Inc-BW-H-4-M | ecosystem: Environmental > Terrestrial > Soil >...
GGAAAGCTCGTGCCCGGCGGCGGCGGCTCGTACCCGGCGGACCAACAGTCCGACAGCTTGAGCGAGATCAGTGGCTACGATTTCGAGAGACTTACGCTGCATTGTGATAAGAATATTTAACAGTTAAACTTGCAAGTTCAACTGTTATTTCGTTGGTCACCGAGGTTTTCCCGCTATCCTAACTGCTGGCGCAGCCTTCCAGCGCACCAGCGTACGCTTTGTGAGACCGAAGCGACGTGTGTTCCAGGCAATCGCAACTGAGATTGCGGCAACCAGGAAGAACTCAAGAAAGGGAAATTTACGCGTGTTAGCAACCAAGTGGTTTCGGCTTTTGTGCTCGACACCAAGAGCCGTTATCATGCATGATGCACGCCGGGTGGAAAGGAGCGCCGATTTATGGCTGGTACGAGTAGTGCCGCCCGCCTGACCCAGCTGACGATCAGAGAGGTCAAGACGTCCGCGGTCGAGGTGCCGATGACGTATCCGCTCGGCACCAGCGCCGCGACCGTGAGGAGAGCCCCGCTGCTACTTATCGATCTCGAGACGGAGGAGGGGGTCACCGGACGGACCTACCTGTTCTGCTATCGCCCGAGCGTACCGCGGGCCGTCGACGTGGTGCTCCGCGACGCTGTCGCCCTCGTCATGGGCGAGACCGCGGCGCCGCTCGACATCGCAGCCAAGCTCGGTCGGCGTTTCGCGCTTGTGGGAGTGGCAAGCGTGGTCCGGATGGCGCTGTCGGCGCTCGACATGGCGATTTGGGATGCGCTCGCCGTTGCCGCAGGTCTGCCGCTCGCAGCGTTGCTCGGCGCCAAGCCTCGGCCCATCCCCGCTTACAATTCGAGCGGCTTGGGGCTGATGTCGCCGGAGGCCGCTGCAGACGAGGCCGAGAAGCTGCTCGCTGGAGGCTTTCGAAGCGTGAAACTGCGGCTCGGCCATCCTACCCTCGAGGAGGACCTTGCCGTCACCCGGGCAGTCCGAAAGCGCCTGCCCGATGCGATAGCGCTGCCGGTCGACTACAACCAGGCGCTGACCGTCACCGAGGCTATCCGGCGGGGACGCGCGCTCGAGTCGGAAGGCATTGCCTGGCACCATCACTGGTGAGGGCTTAGCCAAAGCGCTTACAGGTGCTCAGGTTGTCGTTGACGTAGCGAACGCGCCTTCTTGCAGCCCAGGCCGGCGGGTCCCTGTTCTCGAATACGACGCCACCACGGAAGCCGCGATCAACGTCAACTTCATCACGGGGCTGACCGACCCCTCTGGACTCCTCGTCACGTCGGTCCCCGAGCCTTATCCTTGGTCGATGATTGCAATGGGCGGCGTGGCGTTGCTCGGAATGATGCTCCGGAAAAGACAGCCCACCGCGTAGGCATTCTTTCTGAGATCCATCAAACGCTAAACCGACTTGTCGTTGGCGAGTGCCGTTTATGTTCTCAGTTCCCTACAATTTGGCCGAGGACTTCGAGAAGGAGGGCGTTGCGGGACCTTTGGTCTCCGCACAGGAAAGAAGGGAGAGACAGTCTTCTGGCTCGACCGGCAAAACTCCGAGCGGTTTCATCCGCTGGGGTTTTCGCCTCAACCGACAAACGTGATCTATACCTTGCGCGAAGAGGCGGTCAGATTTTCGTCATAACAAACCAGTTCGACTCGATTGCCTTCCGGGTCACGAAAGTAGAGCGAGCGCCACTTCACCCATTCATGTTCTTGGATCTCAACGTTCAGCCCTAAGCCTTGAAGGCGCTTCCGTTCGGAATCGTAGTCAGAAAGGCCGATAGCGAAGGCAATGTGGTCAATTGTGGTTTGCTTTTGATCAACCGACACTGAGCGATTAAACAATCCAAGCACCTGGGTGTGGCCGGCATAGCCTTCGGCGATCTTCAGCAGCACCGCACCTGGAAATTCGCCCAGAATTTCGAAGCGGAGAACCTCCCGATAGAAGCGCGTCATTTGCTCCAGGTTATTCACCCGAAGTGCGACTTCACCGAGTCCCTTCACTGCCGGTCCGCTTGTCATATTTCGCTCGCAGAAAATGAAACAATGCCTGGCTGAGCGATGAAGGCTTGTTCCCCTCAGCTCTTTTTTTGGAGAGGCGCGGGGCAAGCCATTAGCTGTGGTCACCCGCCATTCCACGGTTTACAGAAACGCCTCACGATGTTCATGGCACCAAGTCTCGAACGTCTGTGCCGGTTCTCCGGTTAACCGTTCGACTTCATTGGTTTGAAAGGCGCCTTCGTTCTTGCGCACGCGTATCCAGAGTTCGGACAAACTTTCGATGAGAGTCTCCGGTAGCCCGGTCGATCTCATTCTCGCTGCAGCGGCCTCGATCGGGATATCAATGCATTGGATGGGTTTGCCGACAACCTTGCTTAAGATTCTGACCTGGTCGGCAGTACTTAGTAACTCCGGGCCGGTCAGATCGTATGCTTTCCCTTCGTGTCCGGTGGTTGTCAGCGCCACTGCTGCTACTCCCGCGATGTCGTACGGGGATATGGGTGCTGTCTTGCCCCCACCCATTGGATTAAAGACTTTTGCTTCCGATTTGATGCTATCGGCCCACCACCGTAATGCGTTGGACATGAAGCCGCCGGGCCGCAAAAAGGTCCACGGGATTTCGGTCTCTTCGATAAACACTTCCTTCTCGCGGTGCAAAGCACCGATCGGATTCTTGGCGCCTAAGTGGACCGCTCCGCTTGAGATCATAACGATGTGGGCGATACCCGCTTGTTTGGCTTCCTTAATCAACAACCGATCCGCCTCATGATCGGTGTCCATCAACACCGGTATCATGAACAACTTATCAATGCCATGGAGAGCTCGCTGGACCACCGAGCGATCATGCAAATCCCCAATGACGCGTTCGATACGAGGGTCAAGTTGAGCAACTTTCTTTTCGTCCCGAGAGACGACCCGGAGCGAAGCTCCCCTAGCGACCAGGAGTTTGACCAGTTCGGTACCGATGTTTCCCGTAGCGCCGGTAAGAAAAATCATAGACGTGTAATCCTTTCTCAATTTTAGAGAAGCGTCACGCAAGATAAGTGATCAGTCAATCAATAATTAATTGCCAGCGAGAACGCCGAAGGCCTGAGTCGGTCTTCACGCGCGTTCGTCAGTTCTAGTGGTTCGTTACGTTCCCGGTGTTGTCGCTCGTTTCAGTTCGTTGTTGTTAGTACCTACTTGGGCTCGATCCCGGACCAAATGATTCTGACCAAGCGCCTCACGTAACGCCGTTCTTCCGCACGACCGGCGTGACTGTTGCCCATCATCACTTGTAGAAACGCATGATGCCAAAGCGCTCCCACAAAAGCTTGGGCTACGACCTCGAAATTCGTTTGCCGGATCCGTCCTAGTCTGCTCTCATCCTTCAGATAACCGGCGATGGTCTTGACCGCGTGCAAAGCCCGGGATGCTCGTTCCTTAGCTATCGCAATCTGATTCTCTGTCTCGAGAGGGTCTTCCGGCCGGTTACTCCAGCTCATCATGAGCGTCGGTATTACAGTAAGGAACTTCTCTACAAACAAAGCTCCTAGCTCGATGAGCGTCGCATCGACCTTTCTCTTGCCAACACTGGCCTTGAGCAATGCCGGAATGCTCTGACCCCAATCGCTCTCCTCCTGCATCGCTCTCTGAAATAGTGCCTGCTTGGTCTTGAACCGCTTGAAGATGATCCCTTGCGAGACCCCGGCCGTACTCGCGATTTCACTGGTGGTTGCATCCCAGCCTTTTTCCAGAAAGATCTTGCGCGCTGCGCGGAGAATAACCTCGTCTTGAATCGAAACTGGTCTGGGCATGAGAATGCTACCCCATTGATCACAAAGTCTTAAAAGGAAAACAAGAAGCTTGTTTGTTGTGGAATCATTCACATTTCTTTCCCAAATTGCGGGCGGATGACATGCTACGGTTTCAGGCCGTTCACCGGCGCCGACCTCCCATTGGTGGCGTGCTGGTTGAAACGCCTGAGGTGATCCGGTGGGTGGGGTGACCCGGAGCGTGAGCTGGCAGTACTTGCGCAAGATCTTGACGAGCCGTCGATGCGCCAATGGATAGTCGTTATGGTCTTTCGAGACCAGCGAAACGGCCCGGCTGCATGATCGGTACGCTGTTCTCAATCGATCTTGTCCCGAAACCGCGGATGTTGTCGGTTCGAGCCGTTTATGTTCTCAGCTCGCTACAAGTAGTAGCCGCAATTCGTATGAATTGGGTATGCTCCCCTGCTGGCGAACGACATCCCCAATCGGATCGCCGCCACCCTCCTGTTCCGCATTCTGACCTGGTTGGACCGGGTACTGCTTCCCTGAGCCGATATCGTATTCGACGAGCAATAGTTTTCCGGCGAGTGCAACAAAAAAGGGGCGATCAATCACCGCCCCCTTCCTGATTCGATAGTTATAAGCGGAAAACGATCGAGTCTAGTTGGCCCCTCTGCTGAAGCCATATCCTCCTGGTGAGTGACGAACTTGGCCTTATTCAGGATTGAATCGCCAGCGTGGCCGCCAAGATAAACAGTTGACGGACCACCTCAGATGCTGGGCTGACGCTCGTCGTGTTCGCGGTCTTAGTCACTGTCAAGACCGAGGCTCAAGGCTTGCGTGAGATCCTTAACTGCTGGATCCGCATCGCGTGCGGCAAGCGCGGCGAGATTGAAACGGCGTTCAATCAGCTTCAATATAGATACGGTCTCATATTCAGTATTGTCGATGCCGCCTTTCCGGGCGAATGGGGAAATGATTATCCCAGGGACACGCACGCCAACACCCCATTTGTCTTTTCGCAGAGGCGGGACCACGTGATCCCAACGCCCGCCATTTTCGTCGTAGGTGACAATGATTACGCAACGTTTCCAAATTTTGCTTTGCTGCACCGCAGCCACAAGATCAGCCACGTGCTGCTGCCCCGTTACCACGTCTGCGTATCCTGGATGCTCATTGTTTTTACCGACCGGCTTGACGAACGACACAGGAGGCAGATCGCCGGAAGCGACGTCCGCGAGGAAATTCTGCTCATCCTGCAGATGCGCATTTGGCCCGGTCGTGGCCGGATTGAGTTGCGGCGGATTCGATGCGGAATAATCCGCCGTCGGAGCCGTCAGGAACGGGGCATATTTCGTGTAATAGGCGAAAGGCTGGTGATGGAATTGGAACAGTTCATTGTTGGCCGTTTCGTTATTCGCGAGGGCGTCGTTCCAACCTCCTGCATACCATCGCCAGTTGATTCCCGCGTCATCCAGGCGGTTGCCGATATTCTGCGTGTAGCCCGGCTGGCTTGGATCCGTGTTATTGATCAAGAGTCGTTTGGCCGGCGCGGTACCCGGTGAAAAGGGCGCCAGTAACGGCTGCACGGTATTGATTGCGTACTTGCCGTCGAACGTCAGTTGGTTGTCCTTCAAGACCTTTGTCGTCGGATCATAGCTCGACTGCCAACCGGCCGGAATCGGCGCGGTCCATGGCGGGCTCGCCGCCGCGATCAGCCACTGGTGGTTCAGGAAGGAGCCGCCGTAGGCGGAGTGGAAGAAATTGTCGCACAGCCTGTATTGTTGAGCGAGTTGGCCTTCCGGCAGGTTTGTCGCGTCGATGTAGCTGAGAACGAGACCCGGGTTGTCGCTCCAGGTGACGAACTTGTCGAGGTCGCCGTCTTTCGGTTCGAGAAAACCGTTATCGATCTGCAGTTGCTCGTGGTAGAAGCGATGCACGATGTCACCAGTGAAGGCATCGGCAGCAATGTAAGTTGTGAAGTCGTAGGGAATCAACGGTAGCGCTAGGTTGTGATTCGAGGCCAGAGCCAACTTCCCGCCCACCACAGGGAACTGCGGGTCGGTCGCCAACGGGAATCCCGTGAGTGGCGACGGCGTCTGGTAGATTAGCGACGAATACGCCGGGACGGCCGTCACGTCGAGCTGCGGGAGCGTGTCGAAGCTGTTGGCATAGCCGTCGGCGCCGGGGAACTGCCCATAGAGCGAGTCGAAGCTCCAGTTCTCCTGGTAGATGACGATGATGTGCTCGATGTCTTTGAGATTCTTCAACGGCTTCCGATCTTGGGACTCGTCAGCGGGGCTGACGGAAGTTGTCGCGAGGATGAATCCTAGCAAGAGGGCAGCGGTCGCGGCGATTTTCAGCGGCGCGCGGGCCAATTTCTCGATGCAGATGGTCATAGTTTTAGTGACGGGGATGTTGTTTCCTCTGAAAGAACCGAAGTTCCCTCATGGAATTTGAATTTGAACGCTAGCGGATCGATGTGACGTTCCAGTTGCGTTCCTGTTACATCGATGTGCCGTTTTAATTAGATCCTCGGGCTACCTCCGTGGGTTCAAGATTTCGGCATGCGTAAGCCACGCTATGGTCGGGGTTGAAGGGGTCTTCTTTGGTATGGGTGAGGATGACAGTAGGCGCAAACTCACGGATGGCCGCATCGAGGTGGGTCCTCAGCGGAACAGAAAACCTAGGTAAAGATTTTCCGCGACTCCCGGCTAAGCCCGCTGCCTCGATTCAGGGTACGCGTCTGTCGACTGCTAGAGGAAGCGACTGTCCAGGCGATCGCCAGTGGAGGAGAGCGCATTGAACTGGAGATTGAGTGAAGAGGTGGTCACCGCCAGCCTTGTGTCCATCTCCGATCGACGTACGCGGCGTACGGTCGCCTGAAAAACCCGGAAACGCGGCCACTTGAGCATTATGATTCCAACGCTCATCGACTTTGATCTTGCTGGCCCAGGCAGTTCAAATGAGGGGACGCCGGTTGCCGAGGCCGCCGCGGCGCTCGAGCATTGCACCCACACGCATTATGGTCACCTCATCGAGCCAATTTGCGACGAGTTGGATGCCGATCGGCAGATTTTCAGAACTGAAGCCGTAGGGAACCGCCAGCGCGGGCAGTCCAGCCAGGTTGAACGGCGAAGTCGCCGCCATGACGTGAGTCCATGGCACGGTCACGCCGTTGACGACCACCTCCTGGGCACCGTGCGGGGTGGCAGTCATCGGGTTCACCGGCGTTAGCAGGACGTCGTATTTCCGGAAGAATCCGGAGAAGGCAGACCTGAGCGTCTCGGTCTGTGCATGGGCCGCTGCGAAATCGACGAAGCTCGGATCCGCAAGGCCAATGGTGCCGGCGCCCACCGCGTGCAGCTCGCTCTCTCGGCCTGCAGCAAGAGCTTTGATGGACGGCACGATTTCACCGTAGACAAGTGTGGCGAGCGCTCCGAACGCTTTACCGACGAATGGTAACGTCACCTCTTCAACCTCGTATCCGAGGTCGGCAAGCTGGGCGGCAGCCGCGGCGACGGCGGCAGTGATCTCGGGATCGACGGGGCCGAAGGCCGCATCCGAGACCCAGCCGACGCGGATGGGCTGACCAGCCAGCCTGCCGCTATCTGGCTCCGCGTCCCGAGCATGGATGGCGTAACCATCGATCCCATCAGGACCTTTCAGGATCGAGTGGCCGAGCGCGACGTCTCCGATCGTACGGGCCATGGCGCCGACATGCCACCAGTGCGAGAGAATACTGGGATAATGGCCGGTATAGGGAACACGGCCATGGGTGGCCTTTAGCGCAGCGATTCCGGTAAATGCGGCAGGACCCCGTAGCGAGATCATGACGTCGCTGCCGATGCCGATAGGCGACATGCCTGCTGCGAGCGCAGCCGACTCGCCACCGGAAGAACCACCGGGCGTACGCTCGAGATTCCAAGGATTATTGGTGCGACCGGTCACAAGATTGTCACTCTCGGTCCAGAAGGAGAATTCAGGCAGATTGGTCTTCATGAGCGGAATGCCTCCTGCCGCTTTGAATCGTGCGACCGCGGTTGCGTCCCTGTCCGGAATGTTGCCCGCGAACAGTTTGGAACCGCGCTGGGTGAGAACGCCGGCAGTGTCCAGTGAATCCTTGATCGAGAAGGGAACGCCGTGCAGCGGACCCAGAGCAGCGCCATCTGCGACGGCCTTGTCGGCAATGTCCGCGCCCTTGAGCGCGTCTTCGGCGATAAGCGTCACAACCGCGTTGATCTGAGGGTTCACGGCATTGATGCGGTCCAGATGCGCCTGCACGACCTCGCGCGACGATAGCTGCCTGGTTCGGATGAGCGCCGCGAGAGCTGTTGCGTCCTGATAGTAGACGGGTTTCGTGTCGGTTATGGCCATTCTCCTGTTTGGCAGCCACCTATCTAGCGTTGGATAGACATCTATACAATTCAATTGGGCTTCTCAATCACGCTTGTCAATGTCTATCCTGTGTCACCAAAGAGGGACTGGAAAGAATCTGGGGGTTCATGCCGCCACGGCCTGCTCCAGCGATGAATCTGTGGGCGACCACCCGGTGTATTTGCCCAGTTCGCCGTTGATCAGCGCACAGCGCGCGTCGAGCAACATCTGCGCGAACTCTGCGGCACCGCCTGCGCAGTGCAGAATCTGCTGCTTTAGCCCACCAGCGAGGCCTTGGATCCTTCTGGGCCACCCCACCCGTCGCTTGCTCCCAGGAATTTACCGCCTGGCTGGGCCTTGATTCCAACTATTGCTCAATGTTGAAACCCGCGGTCAATTGTTACTGCTGTCTGAATTATTGCTTAGATTGCAGTACCAAGTATGCGCAGATCGAATATATTTGTTAGTCAGATGAGCCAGGAGTATCCGGATGCCGAATTCCAAAGAGTCGTCTCCCTGCATCTTGCTCGCTTCTGGTATATTTTCGATAATGTGGTCCTTCTCCGGACCAGGAACAAACGGCAGGCCCGTTGCACCTGAGGAATAAAGGAACACAACGTCATGGTGGCGTGCCTGAAGTTGACGTGCCAGCGCAGTCATGGGGTTTAGATGGCCCGGTACGTTAGGACAGATAAAGCCTAGTTTCATAGATAGTATCTCCCGTTGTATTTCTGGCGTTGGTTGACTGCATCGTCCATTGGGTTGATTTAGTTGGGAGCGACGAGAACCCAGTACCTTGCATTATCTGTGGCTTTTTGTTCACGCTGCCGGAAGAAAATTTCCCGCGGCACGCTGAATCCCGGACTAAGTCGCGTTCGGTGAATTCGGCAAATGCGTGTTCACCGCCGTCGGCAAAAGCGTGTCCTCCACCTCCCTCACCGAATGCCTGACCATCGCCTCCCCCACCCCGTGAGCAAATGCAGCCGCTGGCATCATCGCCAGAGTGCCGGCCAAAACCAGACCGACAAGTGCAGGCGATCATCTTCATCACCGTGAAGGGGTAATCGGCTATTTCGATTCGAAGGCTGCACATCTGTGACGTCTGGAAAGAACGAATATTAACGCCGTTGCGGAGCGACCTACAGCTTATAGGCGGCCCCTATTGCCTCTGCAGCGCGTTCGCCAATGATTACGCAAGGAGCCATCGTATTGCCCGTTGTCACCCGCGGCATAATTGATCCGTCGGCGATACGCAGGTTTTCGATTCCATAGACCTTCAGGTTGGCGTCCACGACCGACAGGGAGTCACGTCCCATCTTGGCGGTGCAGGTCTGGTGCCACCAGCTGACCGCCGTATTCCGAAGATAGTTCTCCAGTGCCAACCCCTTGACCTTTCCAGGAACCAGCTCCTGCTTCAAAAAAGGACGAAGCGCGGCGGAGTTGCCAATCTCGCGACAGAGCTCCACAACGGCGACCAAGGCCTTCAGATCATCTGGGTCGGACAAAAGATTGCTTTCAATGTCTGCGGGGTCCATGGGATCCGGTCCCATAAGACGAACGCGACCCCGGCTCTTAGTCCGTATGACAGCCGGTAACATCATCCAACCGCTCGCAGGTAGAGTGGGGTTAACCTTTTTTAAACCCGTTACTTCAAGCGGAGCTTGAGTCGTCTGGAGATCCGGCGTATCGAGGCTGGAGTCACTCTTCCAGAACCAGTGAAAAGCGGCGTTTGGTTCCTCGCCGCAGCACTCCCAGATCATGCCAGGCAAAGCGACGTGATCCTGGAAATTCCGGCCCACTCCCGGCAAATGCTCCACCAAAGGAATTCCGAACCGGTGCAACTCAGTTTGGTCGCCAACTCCAGATTGCATCAGCACCTTGGGCGTATTGATTGCGCCCAGCGACAGAACGACCTCCAGCCCTGCGCGGATCCGATGAACTCTGTCCTGATAAGTAAACTCCACGCCCGCCACTCGCTTTCCTTCGAAGATCAGCCGTGTGACCGGCGCAGAAGTGAGGACAGTCAGGTTTGGCCGGTCCATGTAAGGGAAAGTATAGGAGCGGAAGATCGAAAACCGTTGCCAGTCACGCATTCGGAACTCGATGAGCGAGCAGCCGCCCGAGCCTTCCATCATGCGGCCATTGATGCTGTCGAAGGTGGGAATGCCCACGGAGCGCGTGCCTTCAAACATCGCCGGAACGAACGGGCCATTGCCAATTCCAGAGTCGATAAAGAGCAACCCTCCGGTGCCGCGACGATCTGGATCTGGCGCGCCTTGCCAATCTTCGATCTGGCGGTAGATTTTCAGCACCGAGTCGTAGCTCCAGGCTGGGTCACCCGCCTCGCGCGCGAAGTAGTCCCAGTCGCTCTTGTGCCCCCGCGCCCAGGCCATGGCGTTGATGCTGGATCCACCTCCCAGCACCTTGCCCGCGGCGAGCGAGTCGATGCGCCCGTTCAGATTTGGGTTTGGACGAGTTTGGAAATTCCAATCCCGCTCGGTTTTGATATTGCTGGCCCATTGACGACCATCGGAGATGCTTGGCAAATCGTCATGTCCTCCAGCCTCGAGCAGTAGTACGCTGAGATCAGGGTTCTCGGCCAGCCGGCGTGACACCACTGAGCCGGATGAGCCTGAACCACAGACAATAAAGTCGTAGCGTGGCTTCAGTTCAGACGCGAGTTTCTTTTGATTGATTCGCACCCGCTTGGCCAGGTCCGTCATCGCACCATTAGGCCTCGGATTCGCTGTAGAATTTGTATCACTCATTAATTGTATGTTTGTTGCGGCAACGGCACCCAAGGGTTACTGCCCGAAGAGCGTCGACACTTTTCGAATAACGATATTAAAAGCTAGGTTTGGCGAGACAGACCCTCTTTTGTTCAAGCTGCCGCAATTGCTGTCGCAATTCTTTCGCCGTCTGGTGTCCGAACCCTGCCCCTCCTCCTATGCTCTTGCGTTCTGCCGCTTCAGCGTCATTTCTTAGTCGCTTGGAGAGTCACTCGAACACGAATTACGGCGATCGAGACAAGAATGATCCGCCCCTGGAACCTTCGTGTCTATTTCCCTTCGAATGGAATCTAAGAATTGGATTCTGGAGCAAATAATCATGTCTTCGACAAACCTGTTTGATCTGAGTGGACGCGTCGCTGTCGTAACCGGCGGCAACGGCGGCATCGGCCGCGGTATCGCCTTGGGACTGGCTCAAGCTGGATCTGCGGTGGCCGTTCTTGCGCGTAATGAAGAGAAAAACCAACGCGTGACGGACGAACTTCACGAGTTGGGAGTTCCTGCGCTAGCCGTAAAAATCGATCTCGCCGAGCGCGGGCAGTTGCAGCCTGCCCTGGATAAAGTCGAGAAGAAGCTTGGACCTATCAATATTTTGGTCAACAACGCCGGCATAGCCGTCCTCGGAGGTGTCCTCGATCTCGCTCCCGAAGATTGGGATCGGGTTTTAGAGACGAATCTCAACGCCTGCTTTCTACTTTCGAAATTTGCTGCCCGATCGATGGTTCAACAACGCCGAGGAAAAATAATCAACATCGCCAGCGAGTTGTCTCTATTCGGCTCCGAACTTGTACCTTCCTACAGTGCCTCTAAGGGGGCTTTGGTCCAACTCACCAAATCAATGGCGATCGAATTAGCTCCATTCAATATCCAGGTGAACGCCATCGCTCCCGGATTTATTGACACAGAGATGGTCGCCCCCTTGAAAACAATGCCTCTCTACGAAAACATAATCGCACGGACACCAGCCGGTCGTTTTGGGAGACCCGAAGAATGTGCGGGCACCGCCATTTATTTGGCCTCACAAGCTTCCGATTTTGTTACCGGTACCACTCTCTTCCTTGATGGCGGTTTCGCCATCCGATTATGAACACGTTTCTTCCGACGCACTCAAGCACCGCAGCATTACTGCGGGAAATCGAAACGAAAAAGACATGATAAATCTATCCAAACAGATAACCGATAGTTTGAAGAGCAAAGTAAAGGGCCAGATCGTCCTACCAACTGACTCGAGTTATGATGAGGTTCGCCAAATATGGAATGCGATGATTGATCGGCGGCCCTCCCTGATCGTCCAATGTGCAGAAGCCGATGACGTTCCGCCGGCGATCGCCTTCGCCCGCGAGAATGGACTGGAAATATCAATCCGAGGTGCTGGACATAATATTGCAGGGAACGCTTTATGTGATAACGGCGTAATGATTGATTTTTCGACAATGAGGAATGTCCGCGTCGATGCCGAGAAGAAGCGCGCCTATGTTGAACCTGGCGCAACACTGGCCGACTTTGATGGGGCGGCCCAGTCGCACGGGCTAGCCACCCCGCTAGGAATTAATTCCACCACCGGGATAGCAGGCCTGACACTGGGCGGGGGGTTTGGTTGGTTGACACGCAAATATGGCATGACCGTCGATAATCTGATCTCTGTTGAGGTAGTCACTGCGGACGGTAAGAAGATCCGAGCCAGTGAAAACGAAAACACCGACCTGTTTTGGGCAATTCGAGGCGGAGGCGGTAACTTTGCCATTGTCACCCAATTCGAATTCAAGCTTCATGAAGTAGGTCCTGAAATCCTGGGTGGTTTGATCGTTTATCCGTTCGACCAAGCCAAGCAGGTGCTGACACAGTATCGAGAGTTTGTAGAAACCTCGCCTGAGGAGCTCAACGTGTGGGCTGCCATCCGCAAGGCTCCCCCGCTTCCGTTTCTTCCCGAGGATGTGCTTGGCAAGGAGGTGGTTCTCCTGGGCCTATTCTACATTGGAGACGCTAGTCAAGGCAGGAAATTGATTGAGCCTTTGCTCCGCTTTGGGGTCCCGCACGGCAACCACTTCGGCGCCCAGCACTATACGCAATGGCAAAAGGCGTTCGATCCTCTGCTTACGCCTGGCGCCAGAAACTACTGGAAATCCCATAATTTCACCGAACTCAGTAATGGCGCGCTGGATTCGATTATCGAGTTCGCTGGCAAACTGCCCTCGCCAAATTGTGAGATCTTAATCGGGTTGGTCGCAGGCGCAGCCAATCGCGTTGCGGCGGACGCCATGGCATATCGTCATCGGGACGCGAAGTTTGTGCTCAATGTGCATGGGCGATGGGATAAGAGGATAGACGATGAGCGGTGCATTGCCTGGGCGCGCGCGTTTTTCCGAGCCTCTGCTCCATACGCCTCTGAGGGTGCCTACGTGAACTTCATGACGGAGGAAGAAAGCGATCGGGTGGCTGCCGCTTACGGCGCCAACTATGATCGCCTGGCACAGATCAAAAAAGTGTACGATCCGGACAATTTGTTCCATCTAAACCAGAACATCAAACCGTCGCCTCGACAGAATTAAAGTGGGGTCCCTTAATACTCGGGTCGAAGAACCAGCTGCTCCGCTGGAGACATCGCGCGGCTGCGCATGAGCAGCGTACTCACGAGCGACGTCAACCCGGAGGCGGCAAAAATCATCGCCACCACCACGAACTGGTAGACAGCGGCATACACCGGCCGAGCCCCGGAGAGCAACATGCCCGCCATCAAGCCCGGGATCCACACGATCCCCAGCGAGCGTAGCGAGTCGATCGCCGGGATTAAGCTCGCTTCAAACGAAGTCTGCACGTAAGGCGCGACGCTCGACTTACTGTCCGCGCCTAGCGCCAGAGCCGTCTCGATCTCGCCCACGTGCGCCAGTACTTCGGAGCGGAACCGGTTCAGGGCCAGGCTGTTCGTATTCATCGCATTGGCGATCAGCATGCTCCCTACCGGAACCAGCGTAGTGATCGGCGTGTCAATCACGCCCAGCCACGTCATCAGCGCGATCACAGATCCGGCGCCGCAGGCGATGGAATACGTCGAGATGCGGAAGGCTTCCGGCATCCCTTTGGCGCGCCGCGCCGACGTTGCCCCTGCAGCGACAATCATCGACACCAACAGCAATACTCCGGTCCAGTCCGGCGCATGCAACAGGAGTAGCAGGATCGAACCCACCGCGACGATCTGCACCAGACCGCGCACCATGGCGATTATCAGTTCTTTCTCCAAGTGGATGCGCCGCCGGCGCGCGGCCACCACCACCAGCAGCGCCGCCAATGCGGCGACCGCTGCCTGCGCCAGTCCCATCTGCAGCTCGCCAGGGAAGAACGTCTTAAGCACCGGTCACCTCCTCCAGCGGACCATCGCGGACGATTCGTCCACCCTCGAGCAGCAAAGCGCGTTTTGCCAGCCTGGCCGCCTGTGCCATGTCATGAGTGACCAGCACACAGGTAAGGCCGCGTTCGCGGACAATCTGTTGCATCAGGCCTTCGACCTCCGCCTTGGCGTCAGCATCCAGCGCCGACGTCGGCTCATCGAGCAGCAGTACCTCGGGCGCGTTAGCCAGCGTGCGTGCAAACGAGACTCGTTGTGCTTCGCCACCGGAAAGGTTGGCGACGTTCCGCGCGGCGTATCCGACGAGGCCGACTCCGGAAAGCAATTCGTCGACCTGATCGTCTGGCAGTTCTTCTCCACGTTGCCCTGGCCCGAAGCGCAGGTTCTCCGCGACCGTACCAGGAAAAAGGTATGGCCGCTGGGTGACCATGCCCACCCTGCGGCGCAAATCGCGGGGCACGAGCTGCCGGTAGTCAGCGCCGTTGAGGAATACGGTCCCGCTGGTCGGCTCATCCAGCCGGTTCAGCAGCCGGAGGAGGGAGGTCTTTCCCGATCCGCTCGGGCCGACGATGGCGAGCGTCTCGCCTCCACGAACGTCGAAGGCCGCGCCGGCGACGAGGATTTTCCCCGAGATGCAGCGGCCCAGGCTCTCTGCCCGCAGCAAGACGCCATCGGATTGGAGATGAGCGCCCATTGGACGAAGGTCAGCAGTTGTCATTTGCAGTTAAATCTTAGGCTAGATGTAGCGGACCGAGAACATAAATCGCCTGGCCCAAAAACATCCTGATTTTGGGACCGCATTAATGAGAATGGCTAAAGTGGGATTCCCGCCGCCAGCAGTTCACTCTGCAACTCCTGGGTCCGTCCCGCGGCAAGTTGGCCGCTCAGGAACTGCCAAAAAATATCGGATAGCCCTCGATTTTCGCGCACGTACATGGTTGCCGGAGAACTACCGGCGAGCTCGTTTGACCGTATTTTTGACCGCTTCGCGGGCTTCCGCGAGCGTGTGAGTACGACCACCACTGTCTGCAGCGCATATCCGCGCCTCCAGCATCGTTAGAAATTCCGGACTTTCTTGGTCTGCATTACTCAGCTCATGGCTCAGCAGATTGAGGAGTTGGAGTTTCTCGTTCTCCGTCAACTTCGGCAGCTCGGCGACGATTTCCTTGAAGCTCATGAGCTGATTTTCAGTTTATCCTGATTGGGCCTAGTCGAAAAGAAGTTTTATCTGCAGTCCTGCGCGGACCAAAGCGAGCAGCCGTGGCTCGCATCAGGCAGGAGTCGATCGGTGGGATGTTTTCGCCTGGTTGCTGGTTTCGATCTGGTGCCGATCAGTGCCATTCTTCGCAATGAGCGCGTTCTTGCCTGTTTACTGGATTAGAGTGTTGGGTGGAAGCGAAGCGACCGGAGGTCAACTCGTCAGCCGCCTGTTCGGCAGCGGCGTTCTCGGTGGACTGGCCGGAGGCTGTGGGGTGGTTTGCCGATCATTATGGCATACCTGCCATGTTCACTGGAATGACCGTGCTTCCCTGCTTGGGCGTTTTGGGCGGGTTGGCCCTGCCGCAAAATCCCAAGAATGAGTTGATTCACGGCCGCGTCTAAACGCCGATGTTCATTTACCGACTCCCCCACATGGTTCTCGGGTGAGATTAAATAGGTGATCGAGCCACTGCCGCCAGACCTGTCTAGCTGCAGTTTCCAGTTCTGGACCGAAAGTGCGACTCTCTTCACGCAAACGCCGCACGCAAATGCCCGCCTGCGCGAGCTCGCTAGCATGGCCAACATACCAGCGCTCAAGTCCTTGGATTTCAACTTCGATAAAAGGATAGGTGTCGTGCTCGTAAACGCTGACCGGTCCCCCCAGCACTACAACCAGGTCATGGTCAAGCGCATCAATCGCACGCAAGTTGGTCGTGCAAGCATCGATTACTTGGATGTTGAAGCCGGCCTGCGCCAGTTCGATGCCCAGTGATCCCAAGTCTTCGAACGCGACGTGGGTGATGGCCAAGGTGGTGCAAATTGACGTTCTCCTGTTCATCCTTTCAATTCCTCTGCGCCGGTGATTTGGAAAACATCCGGCAACCCATTTTCATGATCCGCTTTTTGCAAATACGATCGTTATATCTAGAGAAGGTGAACGAGGAGCGGCACATCGTGGGTCCAGAGGCCGGGTTCAGAGGCCGGACGATGGAAGTGGACAGACTTCCATCCGTTGAATCAAACCTTGCTTAATGGTGAACCGATGCCCCACGTGCTGATCGGCCAGAATCGTTCCCGCCAGGTCGCGCACGACCTGATGCACGTCGACCAAAATGCGCCCGGCTTCCTCCGGGTGGAAGGCCACTGGCTCCACGTGCGGACTAACCTCGCTCCATTGCTCCGTCCAGTAGGAGCGGATCTCTTCCGGTCCATGGACAAAACCGCCTTTGAACGCTCGGGGCCACTCCACATCGGAAGTCATGAGAACAAGGGCAGCGTCGATGTCTCGGGCGTTGAAGGCCGCGTAGGCTGCGCGGAGCAGCTCGGTTTCTGGTGCAGGTTGGTTTGGCATAAGAGGTAATGGTTGTAGCGCAATGAGGTCTGTCGTGGCTGGTCAGTGGTTTCTGAGGCGTAACAATTCTCTGTTCGTCAGTGAGCCAGTGCCGTGAACGCCGATTTCCATGGGTGTAGACGCACGCAACCACGCATGGTATTTCTTCGCAAGAAGGCACCTCAAAGATACTAAGACGCCGATGCTTTTGTACAATAGTTAAGCCCGAATCCAACGTATGCGCTCGGTGATCGATTTCGAAAGAACATTGCTCGGCATACTCTGGCTCTTCTGGCTAGTTTATTGGATCTCCGCTGCCCAACGGACAGCACCCAACAAGCGAATGGAAACGCTGCTGGAAGGTGCTTCGTACAGGATCCCACTTGCGATCGGGGTCTTTTTGACGGCCTTCTGGTGGATGCCTTTGTTTCTGCGGATTCCGGCTCTATGGGCGCAATCCTCGCTCGCAGCAGGCACCGGCTCGGCGTTCACAGTCGCAGGGTTGTGCTTCGCCGTTTGGGCCCGCATGCACCTGGGAAAATACTGGAGCGGCCGCATCTCTCTGAAAGAGAACCATCGTGTGATTCAGACCGGACCTTACGCTTGGGTCCGGCATCCGATTTATAGCGGCCTTATTCTAGCCCTGTTCGGCACCGCAATTACTCTCGGCACCCTCTCGGCCTTCGCCGGCTTTGCCTTCATGCTTATTTCATTCGTGCGTAAGCTTAAGATCGAAGAAACTTGGCTCCGTTCCCAATTCGGAGCGGAATATGAAGCATATCAGAACCGGGTGAAGGCGCTGATTCCGCGGTTTTAGCCTGAATCGCTCCTAACGCGGCGAAGCTGCAACCAATCAATCCAACAACGCTTCATTCAAATTCGCACAGCCTGGGAATCCCCTCTTGACTTTTAAGACATTTAGTCTCGGCGTTAGGCCGTCACTTAAAATGAAAGGGCGAGTCGTGCGATTTGCAAAAGACAAATGACAAAGAAATACCCGCTACCTTAAGGCCTCTTACTGTCGAGTAGTTCGCGCTCCTCAGCGGAAAGCGTCCAAGTGTTGGGTGAGTTCATCCGGATACCAATCCTGCTTCATGGGGCTTTCTCCAAGAAACGGCGATTGTTCGTAGAATTAGCGTAACCCCAAACTCTTTTGCTCTTATTCGGACTAAGGGCGAAGAAGAGACCAACCGGCTGTATTGGGAGAATTCGCGCAAACACGAGTCTACGCGGCGTGAGCGAAAGCTACCTCCAGGTCCTCGGAGGAAACCAATAGCGGCCGGACACGCTTTCGTGGACGTCCTACTTTGCCGAAATTTCGGGCTTCGCTACCTTAGGGCCTGCTTGGCGTTCGCATTCGTCGCGTTGGTGGACCTCGTTCTCCTGGCAGCGGCTGGATCGTGTTGTTCTCGAAAGGTGCGCCCCTCTGGATTCCTCTCGGTAAAGCGGAGGAGATTGAACATTTAGTGCGACGGTACGGCACCTTGGTTCGAGGTTCGCCGCAAGAGGATGAACTCTCGGCGAATCTCCAGGCGCTCTATGAGGCACTTTGGGCGCCGATTGGCCTGGCACTGCGAAGTCAGACAAAAAGGATCATCATCAGCCCGGATGGAGAGCTGAACTTTGTCTCCTTTGCGACGTTACTGAACAAGGACAAGCAGTTCCTGGCTCAAACATACCGTGTCCAATACGTTGCTAGCGGACGCGACTTGCTGCGCGAGCTTAAGCCTTCGATCGCTAGAGAAGTCGTTCTATTTGCTAATCCAGATTTTGATCTCGCATCAACGGGAATGCTGGCCAAAGCAGACAACGACTCCTCCGATCCAGTCCCAAAATCGATTGGTCGCGGCGAAAGAGGGGATATCGAGGATTGGAGCTTTGCGAGCTTGGAAGGCACACAGAAAGAAAGAGATAAACTGATCAAGGAGGTAAACCGTGAGGCCTTTTCATGTACTCCAGGGTGATCGGCACATTTTCTCTATCGACTGGCAGGCGCTTAAAATGCGAAATGAGATATCGTGAGAGCGCTGTCGCACAGGTCACTATCTACCAGGACAGGTAACTATTTGTGACGAGACGCACAGACTTAATTCATCAACCATCATTGTTGCCCGGAACTCTTCAATGAAGACGACAATAAATCCATGTCTCGAATCAGCGAGATCTCGTCGGGAGCATCTCCTATTTCTGTCGACCACGTGGGCTGTATGCCTTCTCCTTCTCGTTTCTACTGCTCACGCGGCCGATCCGGGCGCTTCTCCGATAGTGGATTGAGAATCTCTGTCTGCAGGTTAGGTGCAATAGGGGAATTAGGCGCAGATGGGTTTGATCTGCGCTTGAGGTTCGGGCTGAGACCCGGACCCTTTGAAATCGGGCCGGAGCTTCGCCTTTTAAGCCGACGCACGGCCCTTGACTCATGGGCCCGGTCTCCGCATTTTGTCGGACGCCGTGAAAGCTATTCGGTTTCACGCTTGCGGCGGTCCTGAGGTCCTTCGTTTAGAGGAGATACCTGTCCCTGAGGCTCAACCGGGCGAAGTGCTAATTCGAGTTCAAGCTGCAGGCGTGAATTTTCTCGATGCCTATCAGCGCATGGGTCTCTACAGAACTCCATTGCCATTCGTACCTGGAATGGAGGGAGCGGGCTTCATAGAGAAAAGCGAGCCAGAAGCTAACAAAAATGACAACCTGTCTAATGCTGCTACCGTTATGAAAAGCAAATCTTTCAGCTCCAGCAATATGAATAAACATATGAAGATCGTCGTGATTGGCGGCAGCGGGCTCATCGGCACAAAGCTCGTGAACAACCTTCGGCAGCATGGTCATGAGGTAGTGGCGGCGTCACCTTCTTCTGGCGTAAACACCATCACTGGTGAGGGCTTAGCCAAAGCGCTTACAGGTGCTCAGGTTGTCGTTGACGTAGCGAACTCGCCTTCGTGGGAGGACACGGCAGTATTGGACTTCTTCGAGACATCAGGCCGAAACCTTCTTGCTGCGGAAGGTGCCGCTGGCGTGGGGCACCATGTTGCCCTGTCAGTTGTTGGCACCGATCGCCTGCTGGCGAGTGGTTATTTCCGTGCAAAAATGGCCCAGGAAAATCTGATCAAGGCCTCAAAGATTCCGTTCACGATCGTCCGCGCCACGCAGTTCTTCGAGTTCGTGGGCGGCATCGCCCAATTCTCCACCGAAGGTGCAACGGTTCGGTTACCATCCGCTCTCATGCAGCCCATCGTGTCGGATGATGTCGCTGCCGCCCTGGCCGATGTCGCAATCGCCGAACCATTAAACGATACGGTCGAGGTAGCCGGTCCCGAACCGATCCGAATGGATGAATTGGTCCGGCGTTTCTTGAGCGCAAAAGGCGACCCACGCAAGGTGATTACGGACGTCCGTGCGCTCTACTACGGCACAGAGGTTAACGATCAGAGCCTCGTCCCTGGAGATAACCCCCGCCTCGGCCCAACGCGCTTCGAGGACTGGCTCAGCCAGTCCATTCCTCAAAAGTAACCGGGGTCAGCTATCGCCAAAATGTTGCGGACCCGAAGACTTCCCTAGTCGCGTTCGGTAACGCTTCTTGCGGAACATACGTGCTCCGGTCGCCATATCTCTGGCTGACCCCTGTTTTCCGTCCATTTGAGTGTAGCCTGGTCTCAATCGACGATTTCAGAACGCACTAACGTTGGTTTTTGTCCATTTACTGTCGGAAGCCCTATAGGGTCTTATCGCAACGTCCCTCCCGTTACCCCAATTCGTTCCGGCGAACCTGTGCCAGTCAACGATCCTGCTTATCACGTCAAAGCGAAGGCGTACTATTGCCAGTTGCCAATGACAACAAATGGAGCCCAATAAAATGGGTGAGAATACTCGCCATTCGTTTGTAGGAGCAGATCCAATCGCGCCTGCCGTAACGCCTCTGCCTTGGTCGTAGCAGTTACCGATGCGTGGCACTTATAAAAGTCTAGCATTAGCTTACTCGTACTAACGTCGGCCACTTCCCACAGACTAGCGATCACGGCAGAAGCGCCTTTGCGTTGTGCGAGAACACCTAAGCTTTCTACCTCAACGCCCTGATTATCCTCCTGCCTGCTCGCCTGGTCACCGACCCCCGTCTGGCAAGCTGAGAGGGTGAGAAGTTCTACCCCGGCAAAAAAATTAGGAATTGCCGCGATTTGCGCAATCGTCAGCTTGGTGAGCTTCCCGTTGCCCAGCAACAGGAAGGAGTCGTTACTGTTTCCGTCCGCATCGAATTTGAAGTGGCTTGCGATGTGGACCACGCGATATAATTGGCGAATCAGTGCGTCTCTGAGATTTTCTTCAGTGAAAGCTTCATCCAACATAATCCGACCCCGCAGTATTCCAGTGATCCCGCCGGCGTCTTCGTCCCGGATGATGCCTTTCAGTTCCACCGGAACGTAGCGCAGCTCTGGCCAGTTTTGATGCGCTTTGGAAACGCCAAGTCCCAAGGCCGTCCACTCCGAACTGGGCTTGTCTTTCAAATTGATCAGGCTGGCCAAGTTGATCACGACGTTAGCATGGCTCTCCGTAAGATAGTGGCTGCCATCATAGAGTGCGGCCATCGGGACGTAGCGTAGGACGTCGTCCAAAGACCAAACCAGCGTCTTAGGCTGGTAGGATTCGATATTTTTCGCAACGGGTCCGATGAGGATCTGATAAAGCTCGTTGCCCAGGGATTTTACCTCTGACTCCGGCCGGCGGGCTTCGATCGCGTCCCGAAATGCAAAAACACCCAAGGACATCAAACCGCAATCCTAGGGAACATCGAAGCCTGGGGCAACCCTTGAGCATCCAAAAGGAGCGCATTGCGTTGCAAGCGCAACAGGGCCCATAATCCCTATGGGCCCTGCCCCAAAACATGCCAAAAAGGCGGCTATTGCGCGGTGTATCCGCCATCCACAATGATGTCCTGGCCCGTGGTGAACGCCGCACCGGGTGAACTGAGCCACAGCACCGCGCTGGCGATCTCCTCCGGCGTGCCGATGCGGCCAGCCGGGGTTTGTGTCGCAATCGTCTTCTTGATGTCGGTCTCGCCTTCGCCGAAGCTCCGGTCGAACATTTCGGTCTGGATCGGGCCGGGAGAGACACTGTTGACGCGGACGCCCTGCTTGGCGAATTCCAGCGCAGCCGTCTTGGTGAGGCCAATGACGGCGAACTTACTGGCGACGTAAACCGACGCGCCGGGAAAGCCGATGTGCCCGCCGACGGAGGAATTATTGACGATGGCACCACCGCCGGACCCAAGTATGGCCGGGATTTCGTGCTTCATCGACAGCAACACACCACGGATGTTGATGTCGCAGACCTGATGAAAGTGCTCGACCGTCTGCTCGGTGGTGAGCAGACCGAACTGGCCCTCGGTGCCGGCGTTGTTGAACGCGATGTGCAGAGCGCCAAAGGCGCCGACGGTCTTTTCGACCAGCGCGACGATGTCATCCTCCCGGGCGACATCGGTCGGTACGAACAAGGCGCTTCCACCGGCAGAAGTGATCTCCCGGGCGACCTCTTCTCCCTCGGCAACCCGCCGGCCGGAGACGACCACATTCGCGCCTTCTTTGGCAAACGCCAAGGCAGTGGCTTTGCCGATGCCGGAGGTGCCTCCGGTGATGAGGACAGTCTTGTTTTGGAAGGTTTTCATAGTTGGCCTCAACGTAGCGAATGTCGATTTTTCGGCAAAGTGAATGGTGAAAGTTGCCGGCGGCACGGCATCGAGCCCTACACTTGTCTGCACGACCTACTGACACGCTTGCCACGCAAGAGCGTCACGCAGTTGTTTTTAGCTCAACCCACCACAGGTGCCTTTTTCGAAACACGAGCGACCAACTCGTCCACTCTCGAAAGCAAAAGCTTTAGGATGGGAGATTTGTTTGTCTTCTTGTAGCCGAGAACAAGATCGACAGTCGGTGCTTTTCCCGTGAGAGGACGACTTGTTACGGACTGATTGAGAAAGTCCTGTGCGTAAGCGGGCAACAGACCAATGCCGCGTGTCGACGCTATTACGGTCATGCCCATGACGACGTGATCAATCTCGTGAGCTGGCGTGATATGGACTCCGGACCGCTTCAGGTAATTGTCGATGACCCCACGCAGTACGGGAGCCGTCTGCGCAACGGTCACGAATGTCTCGCCCACTAGATCCGCTGGACTGATAGCTTTGAGCGCAGCGAGACGGTGGTCACTCGGCAAAACCACTACCAAGGGCTCCTTGACGAGATGACGGTATCCCAACTCCGGGAGCCCTCGTTCTGGTCGAAGGAAAGCTGCATCAACGGTTCCTTTCAAAAGGGCATTGGCGAGCGGTGGCGAGTATTGACTCGAGATCATTATGTCGATGTTCGGCAGTTCATCGCGCAAGATTCGAAAAACTTCGGGCATCCACGTCAATTCGTGGTTCGTCAGAAAGCCTATGACGAAGCATGGCTTCGCTGGATGAGCGATCCCGCGGGCAGCGTCTGCTGCCGCTTCAACTTGCGATAGCACCAAGCGAGCGCGATCGAGAAAGGCGCGACCCGCCGACGTCAGTTCGATCCCGCGCGCGCTGCGTGTTAGCAATTGAGCACCGACCTCATCTTCAAGATCGCGAATCTGCCGGCTCAATGAAGGTTGTGACGTGTGCAGTTTTCGCGCTGCTGCGACGGTCAAACTTCCCGCCTCAGCGACGGCAACGAAATAGCGAAGGTGTCGCAGTTCGATCTCCACTCCCATGCTTTTGAAGCATGAACAGCAAGCTTACAAAGTCTTTTTCAAGACGCTGTACGAAACTGACCTTGTACTATGGATAAACCAGTTGTTTTAATTACGGGCGCACTGACAGGAATCGGTCGCGCCACTGCCCTGGCCTTCGCGCATGATGGAGCGCGCGTCGTTGTTTCTGGCCGACACGACGATGAAGGCCAGAAGCTGGCCACCGAACTTCGCAACCTCGGTACTGACGCCGAATTCGTCCGCACGGATGTTCGGCATGAAGATGAAGTCAAGAACCTCGTCGACAAGATCATCGCTCGTTTCGGACGCCTCGACATTGCCGTCAATAACGCCGGCACCGTGGGCAATCCTGGTTCGGCTGCCGATGTAACCCCCGAGAGCTATCAGGCCATCTTCGACACGAATGTGCTTGGTGTGCTTCTGTGCATGAAGTACGAGATTCGGGCGATGCTCACGCAAGGCAAAGGCAGCATCGTTAACATCTCGTCTTCGTACGGCAAAGTCGGCGGCCCGACCGCAGCGATGTATGTGGGCAGCAAGCACGCCGTCGAAGGCATCACGAAGTCTGCGGCCATCGAACTCGCCGGCACGGGCGTTCGGGTCAACATCGTTGGCCCCGGCCCGACGGAAACGCGGATGTTCAACCACTTCGCGCAAACGAAGGAAAACAAAGTAAATTTCCTCGAGGCCCACATTCCGACCAAGCGCATGGGCACCCCCGAGGAAATTGCCAATGCCATCGTGTTTATTAGCTCTGACAAGGCTTCCTACATCGTCGGCGCGTCCCTGGCGGTCGACGGAGGAATGACCGCGGGCTGATTCTGGGGAACACTGATCAAACGGATCTAAAAAACTCAACAACGAAAGGAAGACAATGAGCAGCAATGTTACCGATATCATCGAAAGATTTCAACATGAGTAACGACGCGCACCAAACCGCGCCGACCGAATTCGTTGAGGCCGCAGCCATTCGCTTCGCGAGCAGAAAGAGAAAACCAAGAACATGAAGACAAAGCAGATCAAACTTCCAGATCCAGATCATCCGATTTCCATCCAGCCCAATCCTGCTCGTGTTGTCGTATCCGTCGCGGGCAGTGTAGTTGCCGATACTCGAAACGCCCTGACGCTTCGCGAAGCGACCTATCCGCCGGTGGAATATATTCCACGCCAGGACGTCGATTTTTCCCAGTTGGAACCGACGGATCACACGACGTACTGTCCTTATAAAGGTGACTGCAGTTACTACAGTGTTCCCGCTGGAGGAAAGAAGTCCGTCAATGCCGTGTGGTCGTATGAGGATCCATTTCCCGCAGTTGCGCAGATCAAAGGACATGTCGCGTTCTACCCCGACCGTGTCGATGAGATCGCAGAGCAACTTCCAACGACCCGTGAGTCATCCAAAAGCGGCCCGCCAGATCCTTGACATCATGCATCCCGGCCGCGAAATTGGAGTCGGCATCGATCTGATCTGACAGTACTGCGAAAGCGATATTCCCGGAGCGGGCGCGTCCAACGGGTTATGTGACGGTGAAAACGTCAACGGGCATTGCTTGAGCGTGATTGAGGGCAGAGAGGCGCATTAGGGACCGTTCGGCACGTACTCCCAAATGGTGAAAATATTTATTCTGGCGATCCTGGCTTTCGCGCTCTGCTCGTGCGCAGACTTTAAGGGCTTTCACCTAAAACCCGCCGATAACGATGACTACGATAACTTCGGTCACGTTCCTGGCTCAGGAGATCCGGAGTAGAGCAGCCCGACAAATTCCTTAGAGCGAGTTTCGAATTGTGTCACTTGTAGAGCTAAGCTGAGCTCGCCCCAAGCCTTTGCTTCGCCGTCTCCAGGCCCCGTCTTTTAAACCCAAATTCCGAAATTTGGAATCGTCCTCGTCCTCGTCGTCGTTCTCGTCCTCGATCTCTTTTGCACGCGAGCGGTACTAGCCGGTTGGCCCTGTCGATTACGGCTTTTTCGATCACAAGACTGATCGGGATTCTCGACGACGAGCACGAGGACGAGTCCTCAAATTCGGAGTTTAGGTTAAATTGACGCTGCAGGGTGCTCAGCGCCAAACCTCAGTCGTATCGATGTCGGAGAACGGCCTGCAAAAATCCGCTAACCAGCGGGTGCGGCATCAACTCCCTGGATTGGGTTTGAGGAACGAACAGAGTTCCTACGAAGAATGGATGATCGGGAATCTCGATGATTCTGATTTCTCCATTAAAGTCTCTGCCAGATACGATCAGATCCGGGTTTCCAGCCAATGTATCGGAGTACTCGGGATTGACTCCGAAAGTACAGAAATAGCGTTCGACTACTTCATCTCTTCCGTAAAAGGCGCGGACCGTCGTATGCGGCTGGAGTCTTACACGCAATTCCATGCCCACGAGAGAACAACTCAAGGCGCTGATGAAAAGCCGGGAAGCATTCGGATCGTATTCGGCATGCTTGGCATCGACAAAGCCGAGCACGTTTCGGGCAAATTCAAGGACCATGTGCTGAAAGCCGCCGCAGGTCCCCAGGCACGGTACGAGATTCTCGCGAGCCAGGCGGATGGCTTGGAGGACGCGTGACAAATCTTTGTAAGGACTACCCGGAGCGACCCATAGACCGTGAGCCTGCAGAATGTCAGCCTCCTCGATCGCCGTAGTTGAAATCCAGCTTGCCGTCAGCTCAGCTTTCAGCCCAAACAATGAGTGACGAATCGCTGCATCGGTTGCGCCATGGGTTGCAGAGTCTGGATTGTATTCGCCTAGAATGACCAGGTCAGATCGCATCTAGCGACCTTGGCAAAAATGTCAAGAAAAGGCCAGAAGCCTCACGCAGTCTCACGGCGGCGCTCACCAGGAGCCTCCAGAAAGGCCGCCGCCGGCTGCGCTTCCTCAGAACCAATCTCTCGCCAGACCGCCGCATCGAGCAGCTCGATGCTGGAAAGCGGCAGCGCATCTACGTTCTCCTCACTCATCTACTCCCCCATCCCTTTAGCTCAAACGATGGAAGAGCTCCCGAGGCGGAACCTGCCAGGTGCGCGCTAGGACCAAGTGCAAGCGGTCGCGCGATTGGCAGCCGACCGTGAGTATGTTGTCGCGCACACCCATGATGCAACCTCCTCGGCCTGCTTCGACCCTTGCCAAAAGGAGTTTATCCCTTTTTCCGTCCATGCTTTCGATCGAGCTGTTCAGCGAGGGCATCAAGGCGGGCGTTGAAGAAAGACTCAAATTCGTCGACCCAGCTCACGACCTCGCGTAGGGGCTTTGGATGAAGATGATAGATCCTCTGTCTTCCGTCCCTCCGCTCCGAAACCAAATCAGCCTCTTTTAGGATTTTGAGATGTTGCGAAATGGCCGCGAACGAAACCCCGAAAGGCTCCGCCAGCACGCTCGCTGGTTTCTCTCCATTTTTCAGAAGAACGAGGATCTTTCGGCGAGCTGGATGCGCGATCGCGTGAAACACGTCGTTTTGCTGCAAAGGCCGCATCGATTATTCGCTCCATGGGGGGTAGTAGCTTTGGACTCGCTCAAATCGGGTCATCCAGTCCGGAAGGGGCTTATTATCCAATTGGGCTTCGAGCCGATCCAACAGCACGTGGGTCCCTGGAGCAAACCCCGATGCGGTCCGCCTCGTGAGTCGGCGATACGTTACCGTCAGGAGAGTGGAGCCGCCTGTGCGGGTCAACTCGTAGCGGAAAACGGCGTCCTCGCCTTGCGGCATCTCCGCCACTGGACTGACCTTCCACTCATGCTCATAAACATTAGGCGGGTCCCACGCCAGGATTTTTCCTTTGACGTGAAACTGGTTTGGACCCGAGACCATCTCAACGGTTCCGCCGGTTCGTCCGTCGATTTTAGCGAAAGAACACATCAACCATCCTTTGAGCTCATCGGAATCCGTTATGGCTTGCCAGACCAACTGCGGCGGGTGATGCAGGATTCTTCTGAACATGATCGTCGCGTACTCTCCCTCAACGGTCAGTCGGCCTTTCCGAAATTCGCTTTCTTCTCCTGGCATCGGTGCTCCTATAGCACGGGCTTGTAGCTGAAAAATACTTTCCCGTTTCGGAAAATCCTAGAGTGAGTCAGTTTGAGATTCAGTGAGTCTTTGATCCCATCGAACATCGTTCGCCCACCGCCGAGTGCGATCGGGTTCAGGACGACTTGGTACTCGTCGACCACGTCCGCCAGCGCCAGTTGCGAAACGATGTTTCCGCTGCCTAAGATCGCCATACCTTCGCCCGATTCCTCTTTCATCTTTCGAATTTCAGCGATCATGTCACCATTCACGACTTTCGTGTTGTTCCATGATGCTTTCGTCATGCTCCTCGAAAAAACGATTTTCGGAAGGTTATTCATCCGCTCCGCCACGACAGGCAGCATTTGGTATGCTTGTGGCGTAGGCCAGAAACTCGACATGAGATCGTAAGTGACCCTGCCGAAAAGAAGGACGCCTCCACCCCTCGCGTTCTCCGATGAAAACGCATTGAACTCCTCGTCGTTATGGTTCTTCGCCCAGCTCATATCACCGTGCGAATCCGTAAAATATCCATCCAGCGAGATCTGCTGAAAAACCACCAATTTTCTCATCTTGTCTCCTCATTTATTAAGTAATAACTAAAATGTCAACAAAAATTAAAGATATTACTTAAATAATGGCGTCTTGGGTCGTGGAGACCACTTTGGGACTTCCGGGCAATTACATTCTTGGCCGACGTCATCGAACACTTTCAGAAGGAGGGTGCGGAAATATGAATTCCATTCTTCGGATTATGGCTAGCTAAAGCCTATTGCGAAATGGTTGTTATTTTTCGCCTTGGTCGGGATAAGGTGCTCTTTATTTAGCCTAAATTCCGAATTTGAGAAGTCGTCCTCGACCTCGAGAATCCCGTTTCGCAATCAGATTGTGTGCGGTCCGATTCGGCTACCTTTCTGAGGGGGATTTTTCGACAGATCTGGACTCGTGGGAGACCAATTCTGTTTTCAAGAGGGCGAGGAACCTTTGGATCAGGGGGTTGGGGTCGTCTTTGCGCCAGGCGGCTGCTGCTGTCCAGACGGCGGCTTTGTCAGTTAAATGATGGGCGCGGATACCCTGGAAACGGTTGATGCCAAAAGATTCAGGGATCACGGAAACACCGAGCCCGGCTTTGACCAGGGCCAGCACGGTGGTCACTTCGGGAACCTCCTGCACTCTT
>Ga0210408_10001154_pt1 | contig 28633 bp, 29 predicted proteins | sample IncBWH4MmetaG_FD_155471 | JGI IMG/M metagenome (GOLD analysis project Ga0210408, IMG submission 155471) | Forest soil microbial communities from Barre Woods Harvard Forest LTER site, Petersham, Massachusetts, United States - Inc-BW-H-4-M | ecosystem: Environmental > Terrestrial > Soil >...
CTGGGTCGACGGAACGCAAACCTTCCTCGCCCGCAAGAACATGCAACGACGCGCGGTGCTTTGTGCCGGCTTCGGTAAGCACGAGAGAGCCGTTGGGAAAATCGAAAGCTGCCAGACTGTTGCGGCCCGCCAGCTTCGCCCCTGGTGTCCGCCAGTGCAACCGTCCTGCAATCATCAAGTGCAGCACCAGCCAGAGATCGCCCTCTACTCCAATCGCAATGCGCTTGCCGATTCGCCGCAGTTCGCGCACGGCGCGGCCTTCGACACTCGCAATCGGTGGTTGCGCGGTTCGAAGCAAAAAAGGGCTGGCCAGCCGCACTCGATTGACCTGCTGCGCGACGATGCGTGGTTCGAGCGCGCTGATGTAGGCGGCGATATCCGGCAGTTCCGGCATGCCCATCAGCTTGCAGGCTGCGCCTGCGCTTTGGCAACCTGACTCCTTGATTTTAAAGAAGGAAACGAAAAGACGGCGCTATTTGCGGAGATGTCCAAAAAGCCAAAGTGCGAGAGAAAAACTGAGGCTGAGCAGGAGGCATGTAACGATCGGGAAGTAGAAGGTGGTGTGTTCGCCACGATGGATGATGTCGCCGGGAAGGTGGCCGAGACGGAAGGGGAGCTTTCCACCGAAGTACAGAAGGGCGCCCAAGGCGACGAGGAACCCACCGAGAACGAGGAGGGCCCGGCCGAGTTCGCGGAAAAGGTCCATCCTGGAATTTTACCCGAAATCGCCAAGAAGCCTTTCCCGCCAAAGACTATTGTTAACCTATATATAATAGTATTGACAAGTGGCTATATATCTGATAAAGACAACACTCTTTAATTCCCTAACCATGTTAGAGCGTGGCTGCGCGGGGAACTGACGCCATTTGCAGCTCTAGCGAGCGCGGCTGGGAGGTATCGTCTAATGGCCCTCCAATCTTTGCTGACACTCCAGATCGCTTTCTTACTGGCGGGAACGTCAGCTCCGGGCCCGCCGGAGGTGCTAGGCGTAGTCGTGCTGGCAGACCGCGCACGCCTCAACAACGCCGCAGTTTCGGAGGGAGCAACGGTTTATGATGGCGACAATTTCTCCACGGAAGAGGGAGGCGCGCTGCGCCTGCGCTGCAACGCAGCCATGCTTGAGCTTGCCGAGAAAAGCGTAGCCTTGGTGCACCATGCGGGAGGCGGGTCTCAAGGACTGCAAGCGCAAGCGGAACTGCTCCAGGGGACTTTGGTGTTCTCCGTGGCGCAGGCGGCCGAACTGGAAATCGAGGCGCGGGCAGCACACATTCGCCCAGCCGCAAATGGGCGAACAGCGGCGCTGGTGAGCGTTATCGGTCCAAAAGAATTGCACATTTACGCGCGACGCGGAGCGGTGTTGTTTTCGTACCGCGGTGAGAGCGCAACGATTACAGAAGGCGAATCCTATGAAGTGATCCTGGATCCCTCGGAGGGCGGTTCCGGGAAAAAGCAGACCACGCCGCCTGCCCACAGGCGGTCGAAGGCATTCTTACTGATTGCGGCCGGAGCCGCTGCCGCCGCGGTGCTTGTGTATAAGAACCACGAGCACAAGGACATGGAGAGCCCGGACCGGCCATAAGAATGGCGCTTCAAAATCACGAATCAGATCAGTTCGAGGCCGGAGAAGAAATAGCCGATTTCGAAGGCCGCCGTTGCCGGTGCGTCGGAGCCGTGCGTGCAGTTGTTGCCGATACTGGTGCCGAGGTCGCACCGAATGGTGCCGGGGGCGGCTTTCTTGGGATCCGTGGCACCCATGGTGTCACGCCATTTCAGGATAGCGCCTTCGGCTTCAAGAACCATCGCAAAAATTTTGCCGGAGCTCATGAAGTCGGTGAGTTCGCCAAAGAAGGGCCGCTCGCGGTGAACGGCGTAGAAGCCGCCAGCTTCTTCTTTGGTGAGGCGCATGGATTTGATGGCGACGATTCTGAAGCCAGCTTTATGGATGCGCGAAAGAATCTCGCCTTGCTGACCGCGACTGACCGCGTCGGGCTTGATGATTGCGAAAGTGCGCTCAAGTGCCAAGAAAGAATCCTCCAGATTAGCGTATGAATTTAGTTTTCAATTTCAAGACAACATCAAGACTATTTCAAGGCAGCCGCGAGCGTTGAGCCTAGATCCGCGGGCGACTCCACGGTGCGGATGCCGGCAGCGGCCATCGCCGCGTACTTGTCTTTGGCGGTGCCTTGGCCGCCACTGATGATCGCGCCGGCGTGGCCCATGCGGCGCCCCGGGGGCGCCGTTTGGCCAGCGATGAAGCCAACGACGGGTTTTTTCATGTTGACCTTGATCCACTCCGCGGCGCGCTCTTCGGCGTTGCCGCCGATTTCGCCGATCAAAATGACGGCGTGCGTGTCCGCATCATTGTTGAAAAACTGGATCGCGTCGAGGAACGTCGTGCCGATGATGGGATCGCCCCCGATGCCGATGCAAGTGGACTGGCCAATGCCGAGTTGCGTCAATTGATGGACGGCTTCGTACGTCAGCGTGCCGCTGCGGCTGACTACGCCGATGTTTCCCTGCTTGTGTATGCGGCCGGGCATGATGCCGATCTTGCACTTGCCCGGAGATATGATGCCGGGGCAATTCGGGCCGATGAGGCGCGTTTTCTGAAAGTTCACGACGGAAGCGACGCGCACCATGTCGAGCGCGGGAATGCCCTCAGTAATGCAAACGATGAGCGGCAACTCCGCGTCGGCGGCTTCGAGAATGGCGTCAGCGGCGTAAGACGGAGGAACGAAAATGACCGAAGCGTTTGCGCCGGTGGCTTTCGCGGCGTCCTCGACAGTATTGAAGACCGGCCGTTCAAGATGTTTTGTTCCGCCTTTGCCGGGTGTCACGCCGCCAACCACGTTGGTCCCATACTCAATCATCTGTTGAGCATGAAAAGTTCCCTCGCGTCCCGTAAACCCCTGGACGATGAGGCGCGTTTTTTCGTTAACTAGGACGCTCATCGCACGCCACCGGCCAGAGCCACGACTTTTTGCGCGCCGTCTTTCATGCCGTCGGCGATGGTGAAGTTCAAGCCGCTGTCGCGGAGAATCTGCTGCCCGACTTCCACGTTGGTTCCTTCCATGCGTACGACGACGGGAACATTCAACTTCAAATCTTTGGCGGCGGCGACGACGCCTGTGGCAAGCACGTCGCACCGCAGGATGCCGCCGAAAATATTGATGAACACGGCTTTGACCGCCGGATCGCTCATAAGGATGCGGAAGGCGCTCTTGACCTGCTCGGCGGACGCGCCGCCGCCGACATCGAGAAAATTAGCAGGCGAGCCACCGGCATATTTGATGATGTCCATGGTGGCCATGGCCAAACCGGCGCCGTTGACCATGCAGGCGACGCTGCCATCGAGCTTGATGTAATTGAGCCCGAACTTGGAGGCTTCCACTTCGAGCGGATCTTCCTCATCGAAGTCGCGCAGTTCGCGGAGATCCTTGTGGCGGAAAAGCGCGTTGTCATCGAAGGTCATCTTGGCGTCGAGGGCCACGAGTTTGCCTTCGCCGGTGAGCACGCACGGATTGATTTCCAGCATCGAAGCGTCGGTGTCAATGAACGCGCGATAGAGAGCCTCGAGGAACGGTGTAGCGGAGCCCACGACCTCGCTTGGCAATCCCAGGCCAAATGCAATTTTGCGGGCTTGGTATGCCTGCAAACCCAGCGCCGGATGAATCGCTTCGCGCAAAATGGCGCCGGGATTGTTCTTCGCGACTTCCTCGATTTCCATGCCGCCGGCGGCGCTGGCCATGAAAACGACTTGGCCCGAGGCACGATCGACGAGCAGACCAAGATAAAGTTCGCGCTTGATGTTCAGTCCTTCTTCGATGAGCAGGCGCTTGACGATGCGGCCACCCGGGCCGGTCTGCGGAGTGACCAGCTTCATCCCAAGAATCTGGCTGGCCAGATCGGCGGCTTCGTCGGAAGAACGCGCCAGCTTGACGCCGCCGCCTTTGCCACGGCCGCCTGCGTGAATCTGCGCTTTGACGACAACAACGTTGACATGCGATCTCAAGCGGTGCGCCGCTTCACGCGCTTCCTCTTTGGTGAAGACGACTTCCCCGCGCGGGGTGGTGACGCCGTAGCGAGCGAGGATGGCTTTGGCTTGGTATTCATGAATCTTCATCGAGGTCCTATTTTTCCGTTCGAGTTTGAAACAGTCCGCTAGTGTTAGAATTTCGACGGCATGTGGAAGATAGAAGTTTACCCGGAAGCCGAAAGCGGAGCAAGGAAGCACGAAATGGCGCGAAAATTAAGGAAAAGTTACGCAGTTCATCGCCATCCCGATAGCAAGTTTTCGATGGAATGCTGATGACACTCTCTCTGATTGAGCGAGTGGAGGCCGGGCACGTGTTGGAGCGCGTGGAGGCGGAAGCGGCGATGGAAGAGCTGCTTTCGGGGCGCGTGGAGACGCCGAATATCGTGCGGCTGCTCTCGGGACTGAATCGGCGTGCGGTTGCAGTGCAGGAACTCGCGGGATTTGCGCAAGTGATGCGGCGGCATGCCACGCGCGTGTTCGCCGAGGGCATAGCACGGCCCGCAAACATGGTGGACACGTGCGGCACGGGTGGCGACGGTTCGAACACGTTTAATATTTCCACGGCGGCGGCAATCGTCGCGGCCGCGGCGGGAGCACGCGTGGCCAAGCACGGCAACCGCGCTTCGAGTTCGCGGAGCGGTTCGGCGGACGTGCTGGAAGCGCTGGGAGTGCCCATCGACGCGCCGTTTGAACGGCATGGGCGAGCGATCCGGGAGATCGGCATCGGATTTCTGTTCGCGCAAGCCGCTCACACGGCGACTCGGCATGCCACGCCCGCGCGCAAACAGATGGGCGTAAGAACCGTGTTTAATTTGCTGGGGCCGCTGACGAATCCAGCCGGTGCGCAGTCGCAAGTGCTCGGAGTTTTTTCAGCAGATGTGATTGATTTGGTGGCGGCAACTCTCGCTGAACTTGGTATTGAGCGCGCGTTTGTGGTGCACGGCGCGGGAGGACTGGATGAAATTTCGCTCGCGGGGGAGACGCTCGTCGCGGAGGTCCAAGGCGGCACGGTGCGCCGGTACACGGTGACGCCGGAAGAGTTCGGCGTGGAGCGCGCGCCGATCGAAGCGATCCACGGAGGGACGGCTGCGGAGAATGCGGCGCTCCTCCGGCGCATCCTGGAAGGCGAAGCCGGACCGGCGCGCGATATTGTGGTGGCCAATGCCGGGGCTGCGCTGGTCGCTGCGGGCGTGGCCGCCAATTTTCGCGAGGCAGCGGGACTCGCAAGTTTCGTGATTTCCTCGGGCGCAGCAAACGAGAAACTGGCGAGTCTGGTGGCCTTCACCAACAAGAGTTAGATTCACAGTCAGGATTTTGCTTTGAGGAAGTGTTTGGAATTGCGTGTGTTCGAGACCGGCAACGCAAGCGGAGGAAAACTTTGAGAAATTTTGCGGTCACTCTATTGATTTCATTTTTGCCGAACGCGGCGCTGGCGCAGAAGCCGCCCGCACCGGCGCCTGCGCAAGTCGCGCAAGCCGTGCGCGACTACCGGATGGACAATGAGGACCGCATCATCCGCGAGCTGAGCGAATTTCTGGCGATCCCGAACATCGCGAGCGACACGCCGAACATTCAGAAGAACGCGGCACGCCTGGTCGAAATGCTCGAAGCGCGAGGAATTGAAACGCATCTGTTGCCGATTACCGGGCGCGGGCCAGTAGTTTTCGGCAAATTGATCACGCCGGAAGCGAAGCGCACGGTGATTTTTTATGCGCATTACGATGGCCAGCCGGTTGATCCGGCGGCGTGGACGGATGGAAAACCGTTCGAGCCAGTGCTTCGCGATGCGGCGATCGAAGCGGGCGGAAAGCGCATTCCTTTCCCGGAAAACACCGCTCAACATCGTGCGAGCTATAACGACAATTGGCGGATCTACGCGCGATCGTCCTCGGATGACAAATCGCCGATCGTGGCTCTGCTTGCAGCGATCGATGCGCTGCAGGCAAAGAACATTCCGCTCGGAGTAAACCTGAAAGTGATCTTCGAAGGCGAGGAAGAAGCAGGATCGCCGAATCTGCAACGGACGCTCGAGCTGCACAAGAATTTGCTGGGAGCAGACCTGCTCATCACCGCCGATGGGCCGGTGCATCAGAGCGGGCGGCCACTGGTTTTCTTTGGGAATCGTGGAGACATCGGAATGGACGTCACGGTATACGGTCCGGTGCGCGCATTGCACAGCGGGCATTACGGAAACTGGGCGCCGAATCCCGCGATGGACTTGTCGCGGCTGCTGGCATCGATGAAGGACGCGGACGGGCGCGTGCTGATTGACGGCTACTACGACGATGTAACGCCGCTGGGCGACGTGGAGAAAAAAGCACTCGCGGAAATGCCCACGAACGACGCAGATCTCGAGCGTGAACTGGGCATCGCCAAACCCGAAGGCGGCGGGAAAAAGCTTGTTGAACTGATCCTGCAGCCCTCGCTGAATGTTCGCGGCTTACGCAGCGCGTATGTCGGTGAGCAAGCGCAAAACGTCGTGCCGGATCGGGCAGAGGCTTCGCTCGATGCGCGGCTGGTGCGAGGAGAAGACCCGCAGCAGAAATTCGAGCAGATCGCACTATTCGTGCGAAAACAAGGCTTCTACGTCATTGACCACGAGCCAACGATGGAAGAGCGGCGCGCGTACCCGCGAATCGCTAAGCTCATCAATGAAGGCGGGTATCGCGCCTCGCGGACGCCGATGGATTTGCCGATGTCGAAAGCGCTGGTGAAAGTTGTGCAGGACGCGACGGGAAACACAACGGTCGTCGCGCCGGCGCTGGGAGGCAGCGTGCCCATGTACATCTTCGAAGATCTTGGTTTGCCTTGGATTGGCGTGCCCATCGTGAATTACGACAATCACCAGCACAGCTCGGATGAAAATTTGCGGCTGGGGCATTTCTGGCGCGGCATGGAAATTTATGGCGCGATTCTGGCGGATCTGAATTGGTAGCTGCGAACTCTTACGAGAAATAAAGTTTGTGCCAAGCCGGGGCGCAGCGTGCTGCGCCCCTACAAGGAAAGAAAATTTTGGAGGAGCTGTTTGCCGGAGTCGGTTAAGACGGATTCGGGGTGGAACTGGACGCCTTCGATTTTGTGGCGGCGGTGGCGGAAGGACATGATGATGCCGTCGTCGGTTTCGGCGGTGATCATCAATTCGCGGGGCAGGGATTTTTTCTCGACGATCAGGGAATGGTAGCGCGTGGCGGTGAAAGGGTCCGGCAGCTTGCGAAAGATATTTTTGCCGTCGTGATGGATCTGGCTGGTTTTGCCGTGGAAGAGTTTCGGGGCGCGAATAATTTTGCCGCCGAAGGCGGCGCCAATGGCCTGGTGGCCCAGGCACACGCCAAGGATGGGAAATTTTCCAGCGAGTCGCTCGACGAGTTCGACAGAAATGCCGGCTTCCTGCGGCGTGCAAGGGCCCGGAGAGATTACGATGCGTTCCGGCTTGCGGCGGATAATTTCATCGACGCTAATTTTGTCGTTGCGATGCACTTCGACCTGGCAACCCAGTTCGCCGAGATACTGCGCGAGGTTGTAGGTGAAGGAATCGTAGTTGTCGAGCAGGAGAATCATGATGCAGCGCCTATCTCCTAAATTCTAATACCGTTCTTTCCGGCTTGAGGGCCTTTTAAAGATTCCCCTCCGCGTATCAATTTGGCCTGGCCGAAACAGACAGACTGAAGTCTGCCTCACTAGCGCCGGTGCGCTCTTTCCAGCGCGGTGAGCAGCGCTTTGGACTTGTTCACGCTCTCCTCATATTCGCCGTGCGGAGTGGAATCCGCAACTATGCCGCCGCCGGCCTGGATGTGAGCGATGCCGTTTTTCATGACCATGGTACGAAGCGCGATGCAGGAGTCGAGGTTGCCTGCAAAATCGAGATAGAGAATTCCGCCAGCATAGATTCCGCGGCGCGTGCGTTCGAGTTCTTCGATGATTTCCATGGCGCGCACTTTGGGCGCGCCGGAGACGGTGCCGGCGGGAAAACAGGCCATCAGCGCGTCAAAGCAATCCACATCTTCGCGGAGGCGGCCGCGCAGGCTGGAGACCAGATGCATCACATGCGAGTAGCGCTCGACGGTGAGCAATTTTTCAGGCCTCACCGTGCCGTAATCGCAGACGCGGCCGAGATCGTTGCGGCCCAGATCGACGAGCATGATGTGCTCGGCGCGCTCTTTTTCGCTGGCCAGCATTTCACGTTCAAGGCGCTGGTCTTCGGCTTCGTCCTTTCCGCGCCAGCGCGTGCCGGCGATGGGCCGGTAAAAAACGTCGCGGCCCTGGACCTTGACGAGCATTTCCGGCGAGCTGCCGAAGACCACAAGGTCGTTGAGCTGTAGATAGAAAAGATATGGTGAGGGATTCAGCGCGCGCAGTTCGCGATAGACCTCAAACGGTTCGGCTTTCGTTTTCGCGGAGAAGCGCTGGCTGAGTACAACTTGAAAAATATCTCCGGCGCGAATGTATTGCTTCGCCTTGCGCACGGCGGCGAGGTATTCGGGGCGGCGGAAATTGGAAGTTACTTTGAGCGAGCCGCGTTTTCCCGCTTTCGAGGGTTTCTTCGGGCGTTCCGCGGCCACGGGTTCATCGAGCAGGCGGCGCGTCTCTTTGATTTGGCGGACGGCGGCGTTGTATTTCGCGCGGAGGGTGCCGTGACCTTCGGTGAAAACATTGCGAACGATCCACAAGCGGTGCTGCACGTGATCGAAAGCGATGAGGCCGTGGTAAAACATCAGCATCGCGTCGCAGAGGCCGATTTCATCGCGGAGGCGCCTGGGAATGCGCTCGATGAGGCGAACCATGTCGTAGCTGAAGTAGCCGATGGCGCCGGCGACGAGCGGCGGCAATCCCGGGAGGCGCACGGGACGAAAACGCTCGATGCGCTCGCGCAGGAACGAGACGGGATCGCGTTCCTCCCAAAGCATGCGGTCGCGGCTTTCGAGGACGCAGGCGCCGTTGGCATAGCGGAAGATTTCCTCCGGGTGCGCACCCGCGAAGGTGTAGCGCGCGATCTTTTCGCCGCCTTCCACGCTTTCGAGGAGGAAGGAGTAGCGCGCGCCCTGGGCGATGCGTAGATAGGCGCTGATAGGAGTCAGCAAGTCCGCGGAAAAGACATCGTAGACAGGGATGAGGTTGCCCTGTTTGGCCAAGCGCTGAAATTCGCGGAAATCCGGCTGGATCATGGGAGCGAGTTCACAGTTCCGACCGAGGCGGAACCTTCGATCGACAGTTTTGAGTTCACAGAAAGAGAGAGCTATTATTACATTACTTCCTGCCGGCCCGGATTATTCGTCAGAGGCCCAGGGTATTTTGTGAGCAGCAGGAGGAAAAGCGGCGGCCCTTCGAGGCTCAGGACAAGCAAGTCGCCGCACTCCAAAGGAATCTAGTTAACCATAATCAGGGCCCCTCCCCCTGCTTTTTGTAAGTGTTGCATCTAAAGGATTTAGCGCTTGTGTAAGTGGTTTAGAATCAACACTTACAGGCCTCCCATAAGTGCTGATCCTAAAGGGAGTTACAGGCGACATTTGAGGCATTTCCACAAGTGTTGGTTCCAAATGACTTAGCCGAAATACGACTGGCAAGCCGAGAAAACGGGGATGGCAACACTAGGCGGAACTTGCGCAGAATTACCCGAGGCATAGTGTACCACAATGATAAGAAAAGTCAAGAGAAATTTGGGGAGCGGGTCAGTTTTCGGTTGGCCGTTAAACAGGACTTAGCGCGGAACGATTCAAAAGAGACTCCAAGACCTTACTATCCGCCGTCCGAAGACTGCACAATCCGGCTGACTGGCAGGTCCGGTACCGTCCCATGGCACTGCAATTTGCGTAGACTGGGGAGTATGAAACGCGTGGTCATTCTGGGGCGCGGAGCTTCGGGCAAATCGACTTTGGCGAGGCGGTTGGGGGATATTATGGGGCTGCCGGTGATTGAGTTGGACAAATTCTTCTGGCAACCGGGGCTTATCGCAAGGCCTCGCGAGCAGTGGGTTGTAATGCAAGAGAAGCTCGTTGCTCGGGACCGTTGGATCATGGATGGTGACCTCGGGCCATATGACACTATCGAGGTCCGGCTCCGTGCGGCTGATACGATCCTCTTTTTGGACTTCTCGCTTGTCCGGTGCACTTGGCGAGCCATTCGCCGATCACGCGAACGCGCTGATTTCTGGCGTTGGCTCTTGGCATACCGATATCAGAGCCGTCCGATTCTCCGGGCAGCAATTGCCAAGCACGCACCCAATGCGGTGCTCCACGTATTTCGCAGCCCTAAGGCACTCAGCCGGTTCGTCGCGGAGGCCGCCTCGGTTACGCCAGTTGTCAGGTAAGCGCATCCATTTAGGTGCCCAGACCAATTCCTTTTTCTGATTGAATCGGGCGCGCACCGTCGTGATCTTTAGGCTCCCGATGAGTTCCAGAATTGAAGTTGAGCATCGGCGAGTAGCCGACTGATCCCATCTCGGTCGACCTCATCTGGGAGTGTCGAAGTTGCCTGAGCAGCCAGCGCTTCTGATTCAAGTTGCGCGCCGAGCTCTCGAATTTCGGCAAGGGAATACTTGCCCTTACGGATTTCGATCAACTCGTCCCGGTTTGGCCTCGGCAACGTGATGCGTCCGTGCTCCATCAGCTCTTTGGCTTCGCCGTAAAGACGGATGACATGCATGGCGTACTTCGTATCGTATCCATGTTTATCTTCGAGTTCAGCGCGGTGAACGTTCTTCTGCCCCTTTTGTCCGAGCAATCGTTTCATCTGATCGTCTGCGAATCCGAGGAATGGCTTCACATGGCCCTTCGCAAGGAAAAGTTCAGGGCGGGCAGAAAAGCGGTCCCACGTCTTGGTCGTGAACTCAAGTGGCGCGAACAAGAAATGCAAAGCCGACGGATTGCCCTTGGCGGCTAGTCCTGCCCACTTCATCAGGGTATATAGGCAGACGTCCACGTCTTGTGGCCCGTTGCCGCCGACCTTGCCTCCGGTGGTGAAAACAAAATGCTCCTCACGTTCGAGCCCAAGAACTTTAGTCGGCGGCGGAATATAGAGTCCGTACCAGTCGGTATCATCCGTCGCACCCAGTTTTGCACCGTGGGCTTGCGAGCCGCCGATACACACCATGATTAGGTTCTCTTGATGGGCGAATCCATATTGAGAGAAGTCGGGTTTCACTTTGCGGTCCTTGATACTGCCACTGGTACCGTGCTGGCATGCGGAGAGCACAAATCCTCCGCATGTCCGGTGAGCGTTTATACATCGAGTTGGTTGCGGTCCGCCCAACTTCTCACAACTGTGCTCGGGACCGGTGTCTTAGTAGGCGGTGGGAACCCCGTTATCAACTGCGAAGCTGTATCGCGTAGTGCAGAACTGTCGCTGAGGACGGCTGTGCTTTTATTGCGCGTGCGAGCCTAATCCTTTTCTGCCTTGTCGCGAATCGCTTCGTTGCGCAAGCGGTCGCACTCCGTATTGGCGCACCGCGTTAGCCAAGCGTCAGGGTCTTCGGATCGTTCGTACAAGCGTGCCTGGCCGGCCATGCGCTGCATAAGCGCACACTCTACGTTGTCCGCAACCGTCCCCGTTCCGAAGTAGCGGATCACCGCTGTGCGGATGATTTCCGCATGTTATCGTGAAGCGACGTCACCGCACCGTTGTCGTGCTTGTTGACGGACAGCCGCAAGAGAACCTCGTGGTTCGTCATAGTTGCGCCTCAACGGCCGGCCTTGACAGAATCCACGCTCGCAGGGCGGATTCCTCGCGAAAGGTCTTCGAGTTTATCTTCCACGGAATCGTCGCCCAATACACGGTCGCACTCTTCGTCAGGCTGTCGATACATATGCGATCTTCGGCGCCCGCCGTCGCTTTCTTCAGCCACAGGACGGTGCCTTCCTCGGATTCTTGGGTTACAACGAACCCGGCTTCACGAGCGGCGGCTTGAAATGCTTGAAGCTTTTCCATGGTGCTTCCAGTATAGGCTCATTCCCACTCGAACGGCGGTCCGTCAAGGATACTTGTGATTAGAATGATTTAATGCTCAGGAGAAAGAACACAATTGTCGAGCAGCTTTACGACCATCTATCACGATAAGAAGACGATTGGCGCGGAGGAATCCTCCCCCGTCGTGGACCGGACATGTTAATGCGTTACCAAAATCATGGATCATTGTCCTCTATGGGTAGCGGGGGCGGGAGTTCTCTTCGGCGCGCAGGGCCGCCAGGACGGCTCGGCGCATGGACGCTTCGGGGGGGCGCTTTTGCGTCCAGATTCTCCATTGGGCGAAGCCTTGGGCGAGAAACATCTCGACCCCAGAGACGGCGGCGATGCCTTTTTGGGCGGCTAGTTTCAGGAGCTGGGTGCGCTGGGGGCGGTAGATCAAGTCCATGACGATGCGGCAGTGGAGCTCGCCGGACGCGAGAGGCGAGATTCCGCCGTGGGGGTGCATGCCTACGGGTGTGGCGTTGAGGATGGCGTCGAAGGATTCGGTGCGCAGGGCGCGGCGGGGGAGGACTTCTCCGCCTACGGCGCGGGCGAGTTCTTTGGCGGCTTTTTCGCGGCGGGCGCAAATGGCGACGTTGGCGCCGGCGCGGGAGAGGGCGAAAGCGGCGGCGCGGGCAGCTCCTCCGGCGCCGAAGAGCAAGGCGCGGCTTCCTTTGATGGGGAGTTTTTTCTCGAGGGCGCGGAGGACGCCGAGGTAATCGGTGTTGCAGCCGTAGAGGGAGCCATCGCGGCGGACCACAACGGTATTGACGGCGCCGATGTCCGCCGCCAGCGGCTCGCACTCCCGGAGGTGTTTGAGGATGGTTTGCTTGTGCGGCAGGGTGACACTGAAGCCGCGGATACCGAATTCCGGAACAGCGGATAAGAAATCGGCGAGCTGGCGGACCAGAAAGGGGAGAAAGACGGCGTCCAAGCGACGGGCTAAGTATCCGGTGTTATGCAGCAACGGAGAAAGCGAATGACCGATTGGGTCGCCAATGACGCCGTAAACCCGCGTGCGGCGAGAGAGCGCGTGGGCGCGGTAGAGATGCTTCATCTCGTCCAGCGAAACCTGCCCGGGGGCGGTGGCGGCGGCGACTGGCGCGTAAGCCAACGCACTGCCCTCGCGCAAGGCAAGGATGCGCGCGGGGAGGCCGGCTTCACCCATGGGAACGGCGACGAAATTCCTGGAGTTTCGCGCGAGGCGCAAAAGTCGCACGCTGTCCTGGATGGTTCGCGCTTCGGCGGCGATCTTGACGGCATCGACCGCGCCGTGGGCTGGCGGGTCCATGCGGCTAGGTAAATCCGGGGTGCGCTCGAAGTCGTGGACGGAAAGCAAGATGCGCGGGGGTACAGGATATTCCCGGACGGACTGGCCGGGAAGTTTGCGCAGGGTCTCGACTTCGAGATCGCACCACTGGCAGCCGGCTTCGCGGGCCTGCGTAAGCCAGTAGAGTTGGCGGTCGACGCCGCCGGCAAACTTGCCACCGCCTTCGCGGCGGCGGCAGGTGGCGAGAAAAGTGGCGTTGCGCAGCCGGCGCTTGCCGAGCCACCGGAGGAAGCGGGCACGCTCCGCGTCGCTGGCCAGCCAATCGAGGCGCAGCTCCACGGTGCTGGTTTGGCGCAAGGCCACGCGTACCAGTTTGGACATTTCGGCAGCCGTGCCAGCCGCCGCAACCGCACAAATCCGCCGCAACCCGTTGCCAAAGAGGCTCATGCCTGCCTTACGCTGCCAATCCATTGAAAATACAGGGGACTAGTATGCCGTATCAAACTTGTAAAGCAACCTCGGCCATTTGGTTGACGAGTGGGATAGGCCCTGATAGTTTTGCTGAAGAATATCCATGCACGGCCCTTAAGGCGTGTTTTCGAAGGAGTTCAGGAATGCGCTCTAGAATCGCGGTTTTATCTCTATCGGTATTGCTGGGTGCGGTGGCAACGCCGGCGCAAAACGTGGCGCCACCAGCTCCGAAGATTCCGCAACCGGACTACAGCACGGTAAATTGCGCGGGATTCGTTACCAACCAGAAAGTGCCGGACGAGATCCGGATCGTGTCTTCAGAGCAATCGAACTACAAGATCACCTTCATGCGCGGCGACTATGTACATATCAATCGTGGCCTGGACAAAGGTGTTCGTGTAGGCGACCGCTTCGCGGTAGTGCGGCCGGCGAAGGATCCCACGGATGTACCGTGGTTCAAATGGCAAAAGAAGCTGCTCGGCGCCATGGGGACGCTTTATATTGACGCCGGACAGTTGCGAGTGGTCGATGTGCTGCCCAAGGTTTCTGTCGCGCAGGTGATATTCTCGTGCGATTACATGCAGCGCGGGGATATCGTCGAGCCTTACGAAGAGCGCCCTGTGCCGCCGTACAAAGATCCTGCGGCGTTCGATCACTTTGCGCCGGTGAGCGGCAAGCCGGTGGCCATGATGGTGGCCGGGAAAGACTACGGACAGATCTACGGAAAACTCAGCGCGGTCTACGTAAACCTGGGGAGCAACCAGGGTGTCAAGGTCGGCGATTACATGCGAATCTTCCGGTATCAAGGTTCGAGGGCGGAGACGGTGTCGCTTGAGAGGGGTTATCAATACTCGTTGTATGGCTTCGGGAGCGCCCCCACACGTTACGAATGGAATGACCTGCCACGCGAAGTGCTTGGCGAGGGGGTAGTCATCAACGTGAGCCGCAATTCATCGACAATGGTGGTCACCTTCAGTTCCTTGGAGACCTACGCGGGGGACTACGTGGAAATCGAGTAGAAGTCCGACAGCCCGCTGATGGTCCAGGCCCGCCGCGGATTCTCCGCGCGGGCCTTTCGTTTTTGCGCCGCTTTCGAGTTCGAGCGGTGTGGATTTGCGGAGCCTTCAGAGCGCCTGGCGTTGTCAACTTTCGGAGAAGACTTCACAGGTAAATGCAAACAGGCGAGCCTCGGGATCGCGCCAGGCTTCGGGAGGCAGACCTGCCTTTCGGCAGGTTTCTTCGAGGAACTGCTCGCGGGTCAAGCGGTGTTCGGTGGCCACCTGAGGAAGAAGCAGCCCGCGCTGGGCGTGGCAACGGATGAGCAAGCCGTGACGCCCGATTTCGATCGATTCCGGGGCGATCGGTTGCAGAGAGGAAAGCAATGAGATTTCGACGATAAGTTCGCCAAGCTGGTCCGGCTTCATGGGGGCGAACCGCGGATCTTCCAGCGCGGCGCTGGCAGCACAGCGAACAATGGCGTCTCCCAACGGCTCATTTGGTTCAATGACCCCGATACAACCCTGCAGGCGTTTGCCCAGGTGAAGGGTGACGAAGACACCGCAGGGCTCCATGAAGACTCCTTCGCGAGGGAAGACCTCCGGAAGTTTGCGGTGAAAGACAGCTTCGACAACCGCCGATCTGGCTAGTTGCACAGCCGCGCGGCGGTCCGCTTCAGAGAGGGACGGCATCCTCGGACTTCTTCCGGGCTTCGAGCATGCGGAGCCGGCGGCGCTTCTTGATGCTGTCGTCGACGTGGCTCCAGAAGCGGCGGAAATACTGAGCGGCTGAGACGAGCGCGCTGATGACCACGAGCCAGAGCAAGATTCGGGCCAGGGGCTTGAGCCACAAGTATCGTCCCCCAACGATGAGTACCGCCACGGCGCACACTTGCAACACCATCTTCGTCTTTCCAAGGGTGGAGGCTTCGATGGTGAAACCCTCGGCGGAAGCGATATTGCGCAAGCCGAGAACGGTGAATTCTCTGCCGATGATGATCACCACCATCCATGCGGGAACAAGATGCATGTCCACCAAGGAAACGAAAGCCGCGGAGATCAAGAGTTTGTCGGCAATGGGGTCGAGAAGAATCCCAAGGGTCGTGACTTGGAAGCGCCGACGAGCCAGGTATCCGTCCGCCCAATCGGTCGCCGCCGCCAGGAGCAGGATCAAGACTCCCCATACCTCGAAGTGCATAGAGATGCCCCAGAGTTCAACATTGGGGCTGCGTGTGAGGAGGATGACGATGAGGACGGGAACGAAAAAGATCCGCAATAGCGTCAGTGAGTTAGGAAGATTCATGGGCGCATGACGGCGGGGGTGCCGCCCTGTGGCTTCCGCCACCGCAGTTTCACTATAGACTTGGTGTAAGAAGGCGTCAACACGTCAGGGGAGCCGGGACACTCCGAACGGGCGCAAATCGTCGGCACTTTTGGCGCTTGGGAGTTACTCCGGGATTAGCTCAAGACCAGAAGCACAAGCAAAGAAAGCTGTACTCTTTCGTAACGCACCTGCTGCAAATCTGTGCAAATGTGAAAAGTGCAACGGTGCGACAGAGCGGATGAGAAGGAGAGCGCGAGGGCCGCGGAAGCTCACATAACCTATGTATTGTCATTGCCTTAGAAGGATAGATTCCCTTTGATTCTCCAAGATATCCGGCAAGAAGCGCCAGCTGATTTTGGGGGCGACCACAGTTTCCACAGCGTTTTCCACAGAGGCTAGGGTGCGAGACCGGACCGAAAAGGGGCCTCTGAAGAGGTCGCAAGTCAGTAGAAACACGGCTTTTACAACGTTTTACTGTGTGGTAAGCAGGCGGGTTCGCGAAGCACGCCTCTCAGATGACGCGCGGGCCACGAAGGAGCCGGATAGGGAGCATGAAAATAGCGCTGACGAGACCGAGAACGCCGTGAACGGCGATTCCTACCAAGCGGAAAGGCAGCGTCAGCAGCCAGACAAATGGATAGAGGACAAGAGCCAGGAGCGCGATCGGCCAGCAAAGAATGAACAAAATGATCCACAAGAAGAAAGCAGCCATGGCAACCTTCGCGTGCGACAGCGGTAAGGCGGCCGTGCGGTTGGTGAACGCAGAACCGCCGGTTTCTATTTTACATTACGAGCGCGTGCGCGGAAAAGTTCCCTCGACGGCGTACTCATTAAGCCGCAGACGCTTGGCAATGGACGCGGGCACCTCCGCATCGAGGCGCATGTGCGAATCGTCAATTTCCGAGTGGAGGACGCGCCCCAGCGCATGAACCATAGCCAGGGTGCGGCCTTCCGCCAGCGGCAAACGAATCGAGAGTGAAACGACGGGATCGGTGGGCATCGCAGCGTCCATGCGCCGCAACAATTCCTCGATTCCTTCGCCGGTTAGGGCAGACACCAGCACAGGCGGGCCGGAGGCGCCCGCGCTTCTGACCGCGCCGTTGTTCGTGATGGCCTGGCGATCTTCCGGAGAGAGCCGGTCCAACTTATTTAGCACGCGCAGCCTGGGGCGGCCGTCGACGCCCAGTTCGCGCAAAATCTTGTCAACTTCCTCGTCGAGTTCGTCATGGTGCGGATTGGAGACGTCGCTCACGTGCAGGATCAAAGCGGCTTCCTGCACTTCTTCGAGGGTTGCGCGAAACGCGGTCAGCAATCCTTTGGGGAGATCGCGGATAAAGCCTACGGTATCGGAAACGAGGACGCGGCGGTTGGAGGGAAGGCGCAGCGCGCGAATAGTGGGGTCGAGCGTCGCGAACATTCTCGAGGAAACCAGCACTTCGGCGCGGCTCAGGGCATTGAACAACGTGGACTTGCCAGCGTTGGTGTAACCCACCAGAGCGATGGTGCCGAGAGGAACGGCATTGCGCGCCTCACGCCGCAGCGCCCGCTGTTTGCGGATGTCGTCAATACTGGTCTGGATCTTGCCGACGCGGTCGCGAATCCGGCGGCGGTCGGTTTCCAGTTTCTTTTCACCTGGGCCGCGTACGCCGATGCGTCCCGTTCCCCCGCCCGCCCCACCCGCGCCACCGCCGCCGCTCTTGCCGCCGAGGCGCGACATCGAAGTTCCCTTGCCGGTCAGGCGGGGCAGCATGTAATTCAACTGCGCCAACTCGACTTGCAACTGGCCTTCGCGGCTGCGGGCATGACGGGCGAAAATATCGAGTATCAACTGCGTGCGATCGATCACCCGGCGTTCCGTGGCTTCTTCAATGTTGCGCTGCTGCATGGGAGAGAGGTTGCTATCGAAGATGATCAACGGCGCATGGTGCGCGGTGGCTTCGGCGCGAATCTCATCCAGTTTGCCGCGGCCCACCAGCGTTGCGGTGTCCGCGGTATCGCGCATTTGGAAAACGGTTCCAGCGATCTCGGCTCCCGCGCTGCGCGCTAACTCCACGAGTTCCAGAAGCGATTCGCGGCCCTGCTCGCCTAGGGGCATGCCGGGAAAGCGCGGGGCACGCTTCCAGCCGACGCCTACGAGCAAGGCGCGCTCTGCTGTCGAGACTTGATGTTGGGCTTTCGTCACTGAGATCGGCCGGGAGTCATCGTGCGGGACTTGCGCATTTCGGGCGGGGCTCACCCCTGAATAAGATTATACGCCTCTCTCGCCAGCCCAGCGACATGCCTGCAAGTCCGCGGCGCTTTCGGGGACCGGCGGCGGTTTGCGAAGGCCGCGGAGGCGTGGGAAAATGCCTTCATGCGAAAACTGACCTTCACTGCTTTGCATTTTCTGGTGGCCGGAATGATGTTGCCTGGAAACGTCCTCGCACAGCAAACACCGGCGCCGAATACACCTCCAGCTCCGGCGCCGAAAACCGCGCCGGCTCCTGCCGCTGGCGTCCAGAAGGCTCCCACAGCGAAGACGGGTACAGCGGCCAAGCCGAGGACCCCGGCCCCGCTTACGCTGAAAACGCAGAAGGACAAGACCAGCTACGCAGTGGGAATGAATGTGGGTAAGGGTCTGGCGGCGAATCTTCGTCAGGGATCCGTTGACGTGGACCAAGCAATCCTTCTAAGGGGACTGAAGGACGCTCTAACAGGCGGCAAGACGCTGTTGACCGATGACGAAGCAAAGACCGTCCTGACACAACTGCAGACCGAGATGCGCGCCAGACAGCAGGAAAAGATGAAGGTGGAGCAGGAAAAAATGAAAGCGGCCGCGGAAGAAAATAAAAAGGAAGGCGCTGAGTTTCTAGCCGCGAACAAGATCAAGGACGGCGTCGTCACGCTGCCCAGCGGCCTTCAATACAAGGTTCTGACGGAAGGCACGGGACCGAAGCCAGCGGCCACGGACACCGTGTCTTGCAACTACCGCGGCACGCTGACCAACGGCACGGAATTTGACAGTTCGTACAAGCGCGGGCAGCCGCTGTCCATCCAGGTAAATGGAGTAATCAGAGGCTGGACAGAGGCTCTGCAACTCATGCCCGTGGGTTCGAAGTGGCAGCTTTTTATTCCATCGGATCTTGGCTACGGCGACCGCGGGTCTGGTGCGGTCATCGGCCCCGGCGCGACTCTCGTTTTTGAGGTGGAGCTGCTTTCCATCCAGGACAAAGCCAAAGCAGAAGTTACCCCGAAATAGCCCGGCGAATAAAGTAAGATTGTCGTTGGTGGGACTGGAGAATTCGGCTTAGCGGAAGAGCTTCTGTTGCCTCAGGCCTTCTGTTTGAAGCCACTCGAGAACGCCGTCTTGCACACCGGCATCATCGCCAAATCCTGTAAACCAGCGGACGTCCGGCTCTTTGCGGAACCAGGTGAGCTGGCGCTTGGCGTAACGGCGCGTGGACTGCTGAATCGCCGCGCGCGCCTCTTGCAGAGTTATCTCGCCCCGGAGCACTGCGCGCAATTCCCGGTAGCCGATAAAATCAAATGGCTTGGAGTTCTCGCTCAGGCCGCTCTCAAGGAGCGCTTGCACTTCGCGCATCCATCCCTGCGCGAGCATGGCGTCTGTTCTGGCGTGGATGCGCTCGTTGAGCTTTTCGCGAGGCGGCAGCAATCCAATTCTTAGCGCGCGCCATCCTTCCAGCGGGACGCGGCCCGCGCGATGCACTTCCGAAATCGGCTTGCGCGCCAGAATGCAAACTTCGACGGCGCGGATGAGTTTCTGCTCGTCCGCGGGCGCGATTTTGCGGGCTGCTTCCGAGTCGAGGCGCTTCAGGACGCGATGGAGATGGCCGGGCGGATGCTCTTCCACGCTGGCTCGGAGCCGCTCGCGCAATGGTTCGGAGCGCTGCGGAACATCCGCAAGACCTTCGAGCAGCGCGCGCAAATACAAGCCTGTGCCGACGGTGAATACTGGCAAGCGCCTGCGTTTGCGCAGGTCTTCCAGAACCTGTAATGCAAACTGACGGTAACCTCCGGCGGTGGCCTCATCGTCTGGCCCAAGAACGTCGATCAGATGATGCGGCACACTGCGGCGTTCGGAGTGGCTGGGCTTTGCCGTACCAATATCAAATCCGCGATAGAGCTGCGTCGAATCGCAGGCCACCACTTCTCCGCCGAGCTGCTCCGCGAGTCTCGCACCGAGCGCCGACTTTCCCGATGCCGTCGGACCAACGATGGCAAGGAGAGGCAGGAGCGTTTTGTTTTCACTCATCGAAAAAGAAGATGACGCGCGCGAACAAAAAGGAAGATGAGCACGAAAAGTGCGAGGAGAAGACTGCCCAGAACCTGCTGGCGCGGGAGTTTCACTGGTAAGCGGCTTCGATCGGCAAATTGTACAGGAAATAGAAACGCAGCTCGATGTACGGCCCGCTGAAGGCTGGCGGGAGTGGTTCGAACGGATTCGAGGAGCGAATGGCCGAAACGGCGGCGCGGTCGAGCGGCTCTTTTCCGGAACCGATCAGCCGCACCGGCTCCCCATCCGGCACGCTGCCATTCTTCATGATGCGAAACTGCAGAGCGACGCGGCCGCGGTCGCCTAACTGCGCGGACTCCGGCATCACCGCGTACCAATTGTTCCGCACGGCTGCGATGACACGGGCCATATAATCGCTGAAGTCGACCCCCTCGGTAGGCGTAAGAATCTCATAGCCGTTGCCGAAGGTGCCCCCCGAGCCTTGCGATCCGCCGCCTCCTCCCAGTGCCCCTCTCGAACGCGGCATCGGCCCAATCACGGCACCGGAACGGCCGCCCGCTGACGGGCTCTTTGCCGCATCGCGAATCGTATCCTGGAGCGACCGGCTGGTCGAATTCTTCGGCAAGATCAAGCCATGCTGCGGCTGCGGCGTATCCGGCGTTTCGAGTCTTAGCGAAGGCTTGGGCGCATCCGTTTTCGGCGACGGCGCGCTGGCTTGGAGATCGGGCGGAACGGCGTTTGCCTTAGGCACAGGCGCGTTCGGCAACTCTTTGACAGGACGCTCCGGCTGTGGCGCCGGCGCCGGTTCGTAGGTAGGCGCGACTTTGCGCAAGACGCGCGGATCGACATGTACTTTGGGCGCAGGTTGCACCGGACGAGTCGAAGGCTTCAACGCTTCCAGGGCACCTGGAGGAAGCAGCACGGTCATTTGTCTTTGCGCGAGCTCCATTTCGGCCTGGGTCGGCTCGTGCGGGGGAAAAAACTTCGATTGCAACAAAAGCAAGGTAATCAGCAGGGAGTAACCCGTCAAGAGCCGCATAGTGACCTGCCACCTGGCCTGTGCTCTTTCCTCCTTATGCTCGGGAACGGTCAGATTGACTTCGCCGGTAATAAAAATATTAGGTTCGACTAAATCTTCTGGGACGTGCAACGGGTACGAACTCGGTTCCGGCGGTGCGGCGCCCAACGGCACGGCAATACGCTCGTCCATGTCCGTCGGTTGCACCGGCGAGGAATGGTCTTCCGTGACGCTGTAAGCTTCGCGATGGACATCGCGGGGCACGACCACGCGCGTGGCAATGGACTCGAGCGGCAGATTCGTGGGGATCGTGGAGTGCCCGTCCAACGCCACAATAGGCAGCATGGCAGACATCAGCGTGCGCTCATCCATGGTGGTCGGACGGCGGCGTTGCGTTGGCGCATCCACCGCCGCGGTGGGACGAGCATCGATCGGAACCAGAATCCGTGGAATCATCTTGTTTTGTCTTGTGTGGCGAATGTGCCTACTTGGACGCGCGCGGAGTGCTCTTGGATGCTTGCCATTACGCGGCCTGCCAATTCGAGCGCGGCGCGCCCCGCTGCACCGTTGGTGCGTGGCTCCTTGCGCGAGCGCGCGGAGTCGACGAACGCTTGGAGCTCTGCGTGCAACGGCTCGACGGCGGGCGCATGCAGCTTCTCAAACCCAAACTCCGGCTGCGGGCCCGCTTTCTTCACGCCGATGCGCAGGGCATCGCGGCGCGCATAGTCCAGCGAAATGTATTCGTGCTGCTGGAAAAAGCGCATCTTGCGCACTCGCTCGGTCGACACCCGGCTGGCGGTGATATTGGCTACAGCGCCTCCCGCAAATTCCAGGCGTGCGTGCGCGATGTCCACTTTCTCGGTGAGGACCGGAATCCCCAGATCGGAAGCTTCCACCACCGGTTCGTTGACCAGCGCCAGCAAAATGTCGAGATCGTGAATCATCAAATCGTAGATCACTTCGACGTCGAGGCTGCGCGGCGTAAAGACGCCCAGGCGATGAACTTCGAAAAACAGCGGCCGGTTCAGGATCGGCTCAACGGCAATCACGGCGGGATTGAAGCGTTCGACGTGACCCACCTGGAGAATGCGGCCGTTTTTCTTCGCCGCATTAAGAAGCGCATCGGCCTCCGCGAGATTCGCGGCCATGGGCTTCTCGACAAGGACGTCGAGCCCCATTTCCAGGAGCCGGCAACCTACCTCGGCGTGCACAACTGTCGGGACTGCGACACTCGCGGCATCCGCGCGCCCACGCAATTCCTCGAGACTTTTCAAAACTTGGGTCTGAAATTCCGCCGCAACGGCCGCGGCCCGCTCCGGATTCGCGTCGAAGACTCCAACAAGCTCCACGCCTTCGAGTTCCCTGAACACTCGCGCGTGGTGGCGCCCGAATTCGCCGGCGCCCACGACGGCGACACGGATTCTCCTGGACTCTCCCGCCGCCGCGCTCATTCTTTATTTATTCCCTTCGAAGCGTCGTTTGGTTCCGGCGCGGCAAGCGGAGGAAACGCCTGAATCGCGATTCCCGCTGCGTCGGCCAATTCGATCAGTTTTGCCCGGTCAAAAAGCAGTGTCCGCCCGGCGTCCACCGCAAGAGCGGTCGCGCCCGCACCCCTCATTTGTTCGATGGTGGGCAAACCGACCACGGGTACATCAAAGCGCATATCCTGGCCCGGCTTGCTGACTTTTACGACAACCAGCGGCTTGCCGCCAGTGATCCGGGCGGCGCGCGCGATGGTCTCATCGGTGCCTTCCATCGCTTCCACGGCGACGCAAGCGCGATCGGCGATGACCACGGTTTGTCCGATGTCCATTCCGGCGATTTGCCGGGCCACGCCAAGCCCGTAAGCCAGGTCTTCCGCTTCGTGCTCATTTGGGACGCGCCGCGTTAGCACGCCGGGATCAGGCACCAGCGGCTTCAGGAACAGCGTCGAGTCCACCAGGCGGATGCCTTCGTCCTCGAGTACGCGAGCGACGGCGCCGATCAGCGCATCGGTATTCTTGCGCGGCAGAGAAAACAGGAGCTTCGCCAGTTTCCAGTCCGGACGGATGGCGCTGAAAATCTTGTTGTGCTTCACCTGCCCGGCCATCACGGCCTGCTTCACGCCTTCCTGGTGCATCAAGTCGATGGTCTTGCTCAACTCGCCGAGGCTCACCCAGTGGAGCCGTTTGGTGATTTTCTCCAGCTCCGCGGAGGCTTCTTCCTTCAGCGCGATTACCGCCATGTCGATGCCCTGGCTGCGCGCGCCCTCCAGCACCAAGAACGGAAAGCGGCCGTTTCCGGCGATGAGTCCCCAGCCTGTCGTATTGGTGTTGGCGTCCGGCATGAAATGCGCAATCTGGAGCTACTTTACGATGCCGCGCTCGGCGCTCTCGATGAATTTGATCAGTTCCTGGACGTCGGTGGAATCGCCCAGCGATTTCCGCATCTCGGCGAGCGCTTGCGAAGTATTCAGCTTCGTGCGCAAGAGCAAACGGTACGCGCGTTTCAAGGCCTGCAAGCGGTGGGGAGAAAATCCGTTGCGCTCCAGGCCAATCGAATTGATGCCAAAGCTCTTTGTCTCACGTTCGGTGACAATTTTCGAAAACGGCGGCACATCCTGGGTAATCACCGTCGAGGCGCCAATGTAGGCATAGCGGCCGATGCGGCAAAACTGGTGCACCGGTGAGAATGCGCCGATAGTCGCGAAGTCTTCCACAGCGACGTGCCCCGCGAGGGTTGCGCCGTTCACAAACAGAGTGTTGCTGCCGATCACGCAATCGTGTCCAATGTGCGAATACGCCAGAAGAAAATTGCCGTCACCCAATGTCGTTTTAGCGCCGCCTTTTTTCGTGCCGCGGCTCACGGTAACATATTCGCGAAAAATGTTGCCGTCTCCCACAACTAGTTCGGTGCGCTCGCCTCGAAAGGTGTAATCCTGCGGGTCGCTGCCAATCGCGCTGAACGAATAAAACACGTTATTCTTGCCGAACTTCGAAGGCCCCGTCACGGCCGCGTGCGGGTGCAGAACGCAACCGTCGCCTAATTCCACGTGCTCACCGACCACCGCGTACGGGCCAATCTGCACGCCGGCTCCGAGCTTGGCGCTGGCCGCCACAATCGCCCGCGGATGAATTTTGCGCTTCGTCATTTCGCGGGCGCTTGAACCTTGGTCACCAGGTCGCGGTCCACCATCTTGCACATCAGCGTCGCTTCCGCCGCCAGGACCCCATCCACGGTCGCTTTTCCTTCCAGCTTGCAGAAGTCGCCGCGCCACGAAAGCACATTCATCTCGACTTTCAACTGATCGCCGGGCACCACCGGCCTTCGGAATCGCGCGCCATCCACGGCCACGAAATAGAGCAGTTTTTTTTCGCGGTCGGGAACTTCCGTGAGCAGCAGGAGTCCGCCGGTTTGCGCCATAGACTCGATAATGAGCACGCCGGGCATGACCGGGGCGCCCGGAAAATGTCCCTGAAAGTGCGACTCGTTGATGGTGACGTTCTTCACCCCCACGATGCGCTTCAGCCGCTCCATTTCGAGGATGCCGTCCACCATCAAAAAGGGATAGCGGTGCGGCAGAATTTTCTGTATCGCCACCACGTCCAGTAACATTCGCGCTCTCCGTCTCGCCGCGCACCCCTCCGGCGGCGTCTGGCCCTTTCCCGGCAAACTTCTGATTATATGCGAACCTTCCCCTTGTGCGATACGCGCTCTTGCTTGGTGACCATGGTTTTATACTACGGGGTTTTCGCTCGCCGCCGTGGATTTGCTCGATTTGCTCCGCTCGCGGCTCATTGATAGCATCTTTGCGCCATGCCAGATTCGCCTGTTCCAAAAAGGTTTCTGCGCCTCCTGAAGCCACGCCTCCTGCAGATGCTCGCTACGCTGCGGCGATTCGTAACTGCGGAGTCCTCCAGCCTGGAAAAAGCGGCTGCTGATCGTTGCTGTGGCGTCATTGCCCAAGAATGGAGCAGGCGCGGCGCGCGCGTCGAACGCATCGCGCAGAAGAATCGTGGCGATATTCTCCGCATCACTCATGCGCCGGACAAGTCTCGCCTTTCGGGGCAACTGCTCGTCTTGGGCCACTACGATACGGTTTACTCGAGCGGAAGCCTCGCCAAAATGCCATTCCGCGTAAGAAGCGGCAAAGCTTACGGGCCGGGCACTTTCGACATGAAAGCGGGAATCGTTCAGGCGCTTTTCGCGCTGCAAGCGCTTCAACAAATGGAAACGCCGCTTCGCAAGCGCCTCATCTTTCTGTGGACTTCCGACGAGGAAATCGGCAGCGAGGCTTCTCGAAAGCTTCTCGAAGTCGAAGCGCGGCGCAGCGATGCCGTCTTCGTCCTCGAACCTTCCTTCGGTCCGCGCGGCCTGCTGAAAACGGCGCGCAAGGGAGTCGGCGAGGCCGAGTTGATCGTGCATGGCCGCGCTTCGCACGCGGGCCTCGCACCGCAGGAAGGGATCAACGCCATTCACGAACTAGCACGGCAACTCGCGCACCTTGAAGCGTGGAATGACTCTCGCCGCGGCGTCACCATCAACGCCGGCCTCATCGAGGGCGGCACGCGCACGAACGTGATTCCGGAACGCGCGCGAGCGGTTCTCGATCTGCGCGCGCTTCGCGCATCAGACATGCGCCAGCTGGAACGACGCCTGCAAGCTCTGCGCCCATTTCATCGGGGCGCCCGCCTCGAGATTACCGGCGGCTTCGACCGCCCTCCGCTCGAACGCAAAATGAGCGCGGCTCTTTTCGCCCGTGCCAAATCGCTCGCTAAGCAGATGAATCTCTCCCTGGATGAATGCACCGCCGGCGGCGGCTCGGACGGAAATTTCACGGCCGCGCTCGGCATTCCCACTCTGGACGGCCTCGGCGCCGTGGGCGACGGCGCGCATTCTGCTCGCGAGCACATCCTCATCAACACCATGCCTGCCCGCGCCGCGCTCTTAGCTTCTCTTCTCTCCACCGCTTAGCGCAGTGAGACCGCGGATAGCAACAATAACGTTGAAGGAGCGGGGGCAAACGCCCGCGCGAAGAGTAGATCAGCGCGCATAGGTCTTCTGCAGGTAGTCTGCCGTGGATTGCATCAGATCGTTGTAATCGCTGTGCAACACTTCGCGCAGCGCGGCCTCTGTGGCCATGCCTGCGCCGATGCGGTCGAGGATCCGCTCCATATCGCTCATGCCGCCGGCTTGCACGATGTATTCCACATTCGCCAGCGCCCAGGCATACGCATAGCGCGCCGTATCCCCGCTCATATTCATCCACGAACCTTCCAGCAGGCTGAGCGGGATAGCATGACCAGTGCTGCAAATCTGCAGAAGCGCGGCAGCATTCTCTCCACTGCGCTGGCCCTCCATCCATTGCGCCAGTCCTTCCTGGATCCACGTGGGGGCGCGGATCGCGCAGCTTGCCGCGAGGCCCATGCAAGCGCTCTTCGTTTTTTGCGCAACGAAGCTGTGCGTCAGCTCATGTTTCAAGACACGCGACAATTCCGAGTCCACGCTGGCCAGTCCTTGGACCGGCACGCGGATGCGTCCGTCGTTCAGCGCCCCCGCCCAGGCCGGCGCCCTGGTGATGTCGCTGAAGGCGTCTTGCGTGTAGAGAATCACGCCGATGGGCTCCGGCGGGGTAAAGTTCAATTCCGATTCGATCGCCGAAAAGTGCCGTTCCAGTGTTCGCAACACGTCTCGCGCCAGCGCCGGCGCGGCTGCGCCGCTGTAGCGGAGCTTGAAATGGGCGCTCTCGTTTTCCTTGTAGCTTTCTTCTTCCTGCTTGTCGGCCAGCGCTTTCTCCAGCGCCGCCTGCACTTCTTTCTGCGGCCGCATGGCTTGCGCGTGTTTCCACTCCGCGACCGCCTGGTCCAGTTTGTTCAAGCCGTAGTAGGCCCAGCCCTCCAGCTTGGGCACGTCGGGGTTCTCCGGCGCAAAACGCCGCGCACGCTCCAGATATTCCAGGGACTCTTTGAACTCACTCCGCCGGAGAAGCAGGTAGGCCACGTTCATCAGGAACACCGGCTCTTCCGGCGCATACGTCAATGCTGTTCTGGCATCGCTGAGCGCATGCTCCATGTCGCCATGGGCCAATTCGAAATTCGCCGCCACGTGATGCGCAAGCGCCGCGCTGCGATTGGCCTGCCGCTTCCCTGGGCCGGCCGCGCTTTCCAGCTTCGCAATGTATTCGCGGTCGATCGCCCCATCATGAACCGCACCTGGTTCAATCTCGTTGACGGCGGCGCTCGATTCCATCACCGGCGGAGCGATCGCCAGGTTCGCGGCATCGGCTCCCGGCGAGCCGCCCATTGCTCCCGCGCCGCCCTTCTCAATGTGATCGACGATGGATTTTGGCAGGCTCAATTCGCCCGCAGCGGTCAGGTATTTTACTTTATCGCCTTCCTCAAACGCGCTCAGCGCGACGATGCGCCGGCCATTTTTCAGCACAATCGTATCCGCCGCCGTCACGCCGCTCATGCAGAGAAGCGCGACGCCCAGCAAGACGCTGCGAATTGGGGAAACTGGAAGCACGCGAGGTGACTTCCCATTTTAATGCGCTGCCGAGGCTCCGCGCCCTCCGCCTTGTTCCCTCATGCCGAAAGTGACTACACTTCTTGTATGAGGGTGTGGGGAATCTTTTTCGCGGTGTGGTGTCTCTTGACGCCGGCAGTCTTTCCAGCCACGGAAAGATCACCGCATGAGTTGTACGATGCCCTCAAGGCGCTGCGCGTCGATCCCGCAAACGTCTATCGCCTCGCTCCCGCCAATCACGTCCAGTTGCGCCGCGGCGACGCCGTTCTCTCCTTTGAGGAGGGCACGCTGGCCTTTTTCTCCCCGCTCGATGGCCAGATTACCGGCGCTGTTTTTTCCGGGCGCGGCCACGTTCTGGCGGCCCCGCGCGATCCCGTCGAGAAGCAGCAAATGGGGCGTTTTCTCGGCTCCCCCGTCCTCGACCAGGAATTCATCAGTGGTTATCTCCGCTTCACCGACGATGCCGCCGCGGAACTTCTCCGCCAATTCCAAGCCGCGAATCTCGCGCTCCAGACCGATGCTTCCGCCGCGGCCCAATGGGACTCTGTCCTGAGTCAGCTCAATCCCAGCTACACGCTTCGCGTTCTCTTTGACCGGCTTTCGCCCCATCCCAAGCCGTGCTTTTACGCCAGCCTCGAAGGCGTGGCCACCGGCCCCTTCGATGTCGTGCTTGACGCGCAACATGACGAGCCGTTTCTCCTCGGACAATTTCACAAGGCCGGCGACAAAATCTATTACGATGTCTGGACCTCCCATCGCGTTCCGGACTTCCCCGTTCTTCCGGCGGCCTTTCGCGCCTTGCACTACTCCATTGAAACTACTATCTCCCCCAACCACTCTCTG
>Ga0210408_10001155_pt1 | contig 28621 bp, 27 predicted proteins | sample IncBWH4MmetaG_FD_155471 | JGI IMG/M metagenome (GOLD analysis project Ga0210408, IMG submission 155471) | Forest soil microbial communities from Barre Woods Harvard Forest LTER site, Petersham, Massachusetts, United States - Inc-BW-H-4-M | ecosystem: Environmental > Terrestrial > Soil >...
CGGTTCGGCTCCTCGAGAATCGGCGTGAATCATCGCTAGCACCCCGTAAGCGGCTGACCGTTGTCTTGGACCGGCACCCCGGACGAGTTCTGGGCAACCCGGATGCGGCCGGAGGCTGTCACCGTGATCAAGCGCGCTGAGCCCCCGGCAAACGGGCCGCCGCCCTGGCAGATCACGAGTTGACCGACGCCGCTGGAACTGCGACCTGTCCCGTCGAAGGAAACGCCAGCGGTGGAGAAGGTGCTGCTCAGGCTGTACCCGTTCGGAACAGCCGCCCCGGTGCGCAGCGTCGTTCCGCCCCCGGCGGGCGCGACGGTCCACGCGGATCCCCACGCCGCCGTTGGCGCCAGGGTGACCGTGGCGTTGAGTCTGCCCGCCTCGCTGCGGGCCAGATTCAGCGCGGAAGCAAGATCGTCCGTTACGGCATTCAACTCATTGTCTGCGACCATGGTCTGCAGCGCCGGCACCGCAATCCCCATCAGAATCGCCGCAATCAACACCACGACCAGCAGCTCGACCAGCGTGAAGCCGGCCCGCTTGCGGCAGCTCCGAACTATCTTTACCTGTATTGACTCCCCCTGTCTCATGGCGCGGATTGTCACCGCGTGGTTCAAAGGGACCTAGGGTCGAGGCCCCGTTCGGTCGCCAGCAGGCGACGGACGGGAACGCTTCGCGCCGGCCTACCGCGAACGGCTGAAGACCCTAAGGGTAGCGGGATCGCGCCTTTACGTTACCCAGCCGGCTATCAGATCGCCAGCGGATCCACGTCGATCTGCCAGCGCAGACGGCGGGGCAGCTTGAGCGAGCGCACCTCGTGCAACCACGCGTCCAGGAAGCGATGCAGCGGCGCGCGCCGTGTTGCCTCGACCAGCAGTTGCGCGCGCAGCTCGGACGCCAGCCGCGCCAGCGGCATCGGCACCGGGTCGTACAGCACAACCGCCTGGCTCTGCGCGAGCTGCGCACCGAGCCTGCGGCAGGTCGAAAGAAACTGCAGCGCATCGGGCAGCGCGCCCGCCGTGGCGGTCAGCAGCGCCTGGTGCGTGAAGGGGGGCATGCGTGCAGCGCGCCGCTCGGCCAGCTGCTCGCGGGCGAATTGCCCGTAGTCGCCTTGAGCGAGCGCCCGGTACAGGGGATGGTCGGGAAAACGGGTCTGCACCAGAACCTGCGCGGCCTGGCCGGAGCGGCCGGCGCGTCCGGCAACCTGCATCAGCAGCGCAAAGAGGCGCTCCGGGGCCCGGAAATCGGCGGCAATCAGCTGTGCGTCCGCGTTCAACACGGTCACCAGTGAAACCCCTCGGAAGTCGTGGCCCTTGGCGATCATCTGGGTGCCGACCAGGACGTCCAGCTCGCCCGCATGGACCTGCAGCAGCGTCTTTTCGGCAGCGCGTGGCTGCCGCGTGCTGTCGCGGTCCAGGCGGCCGATCCGGGCGGCCGGCCAACTCTGGCGCAGCGTTTCCTCCACCCGCTGCGTGCCCTGGCCGACCGGCTTTAAGTCCTGGTTGCCGCATGTCGGACAGGCGCGCGGCACCGGGCGGTTCCACCCGCAGTGGTGGCAGCGCAATGACGCCTTGGCCCCGTCTTCGTTGCGGTGAAACGCGGCGTGCGCGCTGCAGTGCGGGCAGTCGGACAGCCACCCACAGGCCTCGCAGGCCAGCACGGGTGCATAGCCCCGGCGATTGATGAACACCAGTGCCTGCTCGTGGCGGGCCAGTGCCTCGCTGAGCGCGCTGCGCAGCGGCGCGCTCAGGCCCTGTTGAGGCGGAAAGTTGCGCACGTCGACCGTGTGCACGCGCGGTCGCTGCTGCTCTCCGGCCCCGGCAGCGCAGCCGCCCTGCGACGGGCGCTCGACCAGGCGCAACAGCGCGTACCGGCCGCCGACCACCTGCTGCCACGATTCCAGCGACGGGGTGGCCGATCCGAGTACGACTGCGGTGCGCGCGAGCTGGGCCCGCTTCACCGCCAGGTCGCGCGCCGAGTAGCGCACACCGTCGGACGCCTTGAACGATGCATCGTGTTCCTCGTCGACGACCACGATGCGCAGGTGCGGCAGCGACGCGAACACCGCCAGCCGAGTGCCCAGCACGATCCGCGCACGGCCTTCGTGCGCCGCCAGCCAGCCCGCGGTGCGCTCCGCGGTACCCAGGCCGCTGTGCAGGCTCACCACCTGCAGATGCGCGAATCGCTTCTGAAGCCGCGATTCGAACTGCGGGGTCAGGTTGATTTCCGGCACCAACCACAAAGCCTGCGCGCGCGGATCCGATTCCAGCGCGGCGGCGATCGCGCCCAGGTACACCTCGGTCTTGCCGCTGCCGGTGATTCCGTGCAGCAGAAACGGCGCAAAACCCCGGGCTTGTCCGATCGCTGCAATCGCGGCCCGCTGTTCCTCGCGCAGGCTGGTCGCCTCGCCAGGCCCAGTCTGTACCTGGGCGGGTGGTGCGCGCCGCAAGCGGGCCATCTGCGCCGCTGCTCGTGGGCCCGGAACGCGCCGCAGCGACGGCGGCAGCGCGCCCAGCACGACCTGGGCCAGGGGCTGGTGGTAGTAACCGGCGGCGAACCTGCACAACTGCAGCCAGTCGGCCGACAGCAGCGGGTCATCGAGCACCGCGCGCAACGGCCGCACGCGCCGTTCTTCGATCGAGCACTGTGACGACAACTCGACCAGCACGCCCAGCATCACGCGCCCCGGTCCGATCGGCGCGACGCAGCGCATTCCAACCCGCGCCATCGCCTGCTGTTCGGGCGTGAGCCGGTACTGCAGCGGGTGCGGCACCGGCAGATCGAGCAGCACGCTGGCGAAGCTCATCGCGCCGCCGGCTTCGACGCGGAAGCGGCTGGCTGAATGCTCTCATTCGCACCGTTTGTCAAGGCCTTAAGGGCTCCGATCGGTCTGTGGACAACTTTGTGGACAAACATTGCGAAGATGAGCTAAGTGCCCGGCCGGCCTTATTTTCGATGGGAAACATTCCACCAGATAAATCCATATTCTTTTTGTATTTCAAAGACTTGAGAGAAAAAATCGAGCTCTGCGAGCCTGCATCGGGCGGGGAACCGCATGGATCCGGCCGCCGCGCGACTTTGTGCATAAGTCAAGCGGATCGACGCTGTTCGGCCCGCCGGCTGCCACTCGGTAACGTGAGTGCCGACTACGGCGAAAACGAGCTTAACGCCTGATCTTGCGACTTTCCTGGTGGACTGCATCGACCAGCGCGCCCACCGCATCGACCGGGGTGAAGCGGGAAATGCCGTGTCCAAGATTGAAGACGTGGCCCCCCCAGGCGCCGTCCGCTCGACGCGGCGGGCCGAAGGCTTCGAGCACGCGCCGCGCCTCCGAGCGCACCACGGCCTCGGGAGCCAGCAGCACGGCCGGATCGAGGTTGCCCTGCAGCGCGCAGCGGTCGTCGATGCGCGCGCGGGCGCGGCCGATATCCACGGTCCAATCGAGCCCGACCGCATCGCAGCCGCACTCGGCGATGGCCTCCAGCCAGGCGCCGCCCCCCTTGGTGAACACGATCGAGGGAACCGGTTCGCCTTCGTGCTCGCGGTCCAGTTGCCGGATGACCTGCGCGATGTAACCCAGCGAGAACTCTCGAAACGCCGGGTCGGTCAGCACGCCGCCCCAGGTGTCGAACACCATCACGGCCTGCGCTCCGGCCCGGATCTGAGCGTTCAGGTAATCGGTCACTGCGCGCGCGTTCACCTCGAGCACGCGATGCATCAGATCGGGCCGCGCATACAGCATCGTCTTGACCGTGCGGAAATCGTCCGAGGCGCCGCCCTCGATCATGTAGCAGGCGAGCGTCCATGGGCTGCCGGAAAATCCGATCAGCGGCACCCGACCTTTCAGCGCAGCGCGCACCGAGCGCACCGCGTCCAGCACGTAGCCCAGTTCCAGTTCCGGGTCCGGCACGGCCAGTGCCCTCACGTCGGCTTCGGTGCGTACCGGGCGCTCGAACCTCGGCCCTTCGCCCTCGGTGAAGCGCAGCCCCAAGCCCATGGCGTCGGGGACCGTCAATATGTCGGAAAACAGGATCGCCGCATCCAGCGCGAAACGGTCGACCGGCTGCAGCGTCACTTCGGTGGCGAGCTGCGGCGTCTTGGCCAGCGTCAGAAAGTCTCCAGCCCGGCCCCGGGTCTCGTTGTACTCTTGAAGATATCGTCCGGCCTGGCGCATCAGCCAGATCGGCGTGTATTCGGTCGGTTGCCGGCGCAGCGCGCGCAGCAAAGTATCGTTGGCGGGTTTCACCTGGGTGTGGTCTGACGGGGGCCCTTGCGGCAGCTGCCGCGGCCGATTCTCGCATGCAGACGCTGCCGTCCTGGATCCGCAGTGAAGCGGCCGGAGTGCGCCTGGCCTTGCGCGTGCAGCCCGGCGCGCGCCGCTGCGCGCTGATCGGACCGCACGGCGAGCGTTTTAAAGTCGCGGTGCAGACGCCCCCGGTGGACGGGCGCGCCAATGAAGCGCTGCTGCGCTATCTGGCGCAGTGCCTGGATCTGCGCGCCGGCTCGCTGCGCCTGGTGGCGGGCGTCGGTTCGCGCGACAAGGCGGTACTGATCGAATGCGACCCGTCACAGGCCGCGCAGATCGCGCAGCGGCTGCTCGGAGGGCTCAGTCGCTGAGCTCGTCCCTGTCCCACGCGAGCGCGTGGGACAGGGTGCAGGGGCTTACTTCTTCGCGTCGGGCGAAGGAGCCATCGGCGCGGCCGCCGGGGCGTCCGCGGACTTCTTCGTATCGCCTGTCGAGGCCGTCGTGGTCTTGTGGGTCTTTTTCTTGGTGCTGTGATGCGACGACTTCTTCTTGGTCGTATCGCCCGCCGGCGCCATGCCCGAAGGCGAGGTGGCGGCCGGCGTGGCCGGAGCCGGGGCCGGAGCGGCCATCTTGTCCTGTGCGAACGCGGCGGTACTGGCCAGAAGGCCACTGACCATCAGAGCTGCGAACCGTTTCATCGAGTAGTTCCTTTTTGAGGTGTAGGGAATTGAAGCTGTGTCCCCGCCGTGTTCCTACGCCCAGCGGCGGCATCCGACGATTGCGCAAAATAAACGGGCAGACCGAACCGGCGGTTGACAACCCGGGCCAGGCGACCTTGTCGCGCCAGCGGCAGGCCGCAAAAAATCAGGGCGCGCCCGGTCGGACGCGCCCTGTCGAGGCAGCCAGCGGACGCACCGGCGGTCATCATTTCGACCGAGGGCCATCCGTTTGAATGAGTGTTACTTCTTGGCTTCGTCCTTCTTGGGCTCGTCCTTCTTGGCGTCGGCTTTCTTCGTGTCGGCCTTCTTGGCGTCGGCTTTTTTGGCGTCGGTCTTGGTCGCGTCCGCTTTCTTCGTGTCGGCCTTGGTCGTGTCCGTCTTCTTCGTGTCGGCCTTGGTCGCTTCCTTCTTCATCTCGGTCGACGGCTTGGCGTCCGTCTTCTTCTCGTCCTTCTTCGTTTCGTCGGCATACGCACCGGCGAGCGCGAACAGACCGGCGACCGTCACAGCGATCAGTTTCTTCATCAGCTTTCCGTCAATTGGTGAGTTGAAGGGATCGAACAGCCGGCCATCGCCCCCAAGCGCCCTGCGCCGGCTATCCCATAACGGCAGGCTGTGACATTGCGTTGACAACGTGGCCGCGCATCGAGGCAAGGCTGCGCCTGCGGTCTGGATCAACGCGCCTGAGCCGTCCTTCAGCTCGGATCCGATCCCGCGCCGGTGCGCTTCGAACGCACCAGGACGGGCCAGACCCAGGCGGATACCAGCCAGAGCGCGATCCGGCTCAACCGGATGCCGCGTTCGCCGCGACCGTCGGCCCCGGCCGCGGTCCGAATCAACAGCAGCACGGTTCCGACCACGCTCCATAGCAGACCGGCCAGGAACACCCACGATCGAACGCGATAACCTCCCGGTACCTGGGCTGCGAGCAGCGCGGCCAGCAACACGCTCAGGATCTGCGCGATCAGCGCGCAGGCCAGCGCTTGGCCGAGGCCCGGCACAGGGTCCTGGTGGTGTCTCACCAGGCGAGTTTAGAAAAACTGGGTGCGTTTCATCGATGGGCTCTGACGCGGATCCGATCGTCGCGATCGCCACCGCTGCCGGCCGCGCCGGCATCGGCGTCGTTCGCGTGTCCGGGCCGGACATCGAAGCGATCATCGCCGGCGTGCTCGGTCCGGATCGGGCGCGTGCCTTGCAGCCGCGCCACGCCGCCTATGCACGATTTGTCGATGGCGAGGGTCGGGCGATCGATGAAGGTATCGCGATCCTGTACCGCGCTCCGCATTCCTATACCGGCCAGGATGTGCTGGAACTGCAGGGCCACGGCGGGCCGACCGTGCTGCGGATGCTGCTGGCTCGCTGCCTGGAGGCCGGCCGCGGCATCGGGGCCCGGCTGGCTGAGCCGGGCGAGTTCACACGCCGGGCGTTCCTGAACGACCGCCTCGACCTGGCCCAGGCCGAGGCGGTGGCCGATCTGATCGATGCGAGCACGGAGGCGGCCGCGCGCAGCGCCAGCCGCAGCCTGGCGGGCGAGTTTTCGGGGGCGCTGCAGCATCTGGCCGAACAACTGACGCAGGCGCGCGCGCTGCTGGAGGCGACGCTCGATTTCCCGGAGGAGGATTTGGAGGAGCTGGGCGCGCGCGATGTGCGCGACCGTGTGGCCAGCCTGCGGCGAGCGGTCGACGAGGTGATGCGGCGCGCGCGCCTGGGCGCCGTGCTGCGTGAGGGCCTGCGCGTGGCGCTGGTGGGCGCGCCCAACGTGGGCAAGTCGAGCCTGCTCAATGCGCTGGCGGGTCAGGACATCGCCATCGTCACTGCGCATCCGGGCACCACGCGCGATCGGATCGAGCGCAGCATCGACGTCGGCGGCCTGGTGGTGAATGTGATCGACACCGCCGGGTTGCGCGCGACCGCCGACGAGGTCGAGCAACTCGGCATCGATCGCACGCTGGACGCCGTGGCCGAGGCCGACGTCGTGCTCGAGCTGGTCGAAGCGGCGGCCGGGCGCGCCCCGCAGCTGCCGCCAGAGGGCGCACGCGAGGCGTCCTGGCAGCAGCGGATCAGCGCGCACGCCTCGCACGTCCTCGTGGTCAACAAGGTGGATTTGAGCGGCGATGCGCCCGGTCTGCGCGAGGGGCGGCTGTACATCTCGGCCAGGACCGGGGCCGGGCTGGACAGCCTGCGGGCGGAACTGCTGCGCCGCGCCGGCTGGGAGGGTGCGGCCTCGGACGAGGGTGTGTACCTGGCCCGGGCGCGCCACCTGGATGCGATCGGCCGCGCCCAGGCTCACCTGCGCGGCGCCGCCGACGAGCTGCGTCACGATGCCGCGCGACCGGAGCTGGCCGCCGAGGAACTGCGGCTGGCGCAACGGGCGCTGGGCGAAATCACCGGGCAGGTCACCGCCGACGATATCCTGGGCCAGATCTTCAGCCGGTTCTGCATCGGAAAATAAGCATCGGGGCAGGTGCCGGTCGCGGGCCCGTGGCGCGTCATACTTGCGCCCCGCGCCCGAGAACACCTGTGGAGCCGCAGATGAGACTGACGCTGCTTGACCTTCGCCGCATCGCGGCCGAGCGCAAGATCGCGATGCTGACCTGCTACGACGCGTCCTTCGCCGCCGTGCTGGACCGCGCCGGCATCGATGTGCTGCTGATCGGCGATTCGCTCGGCATGGTGATTCAGGGCCACGACTCGACGCTGCCCGTCACCGTCGACGACGTGGCGTACCACACCCGGGCGGTGGCCCGCGGGTCGCAGCACGCGCTGATCGTCGCCGACATGCCGTTCGGCTCGTATCAGGGCAGCGCGCTGGCCGCCTTCGACAACGCGGTCCGACTGCTGCAGGCCGGCGCCCAGATGGTGAAGCTCGAAGGCGGCGAGGAAATGGCGCCGACCATCGGGTTCCTGGTGGAGCGCGGGGTTCCGGTGTGCGGCCACGTGGGACTGACTCCGCAGCACGTCAACCGCTTCGGCGGCTATCGGATCCAGGGGCGCGGCCAGGCCGCGGCCCGGATCCGCAGCGCCGCGCGCGCGGTGGCAGCGGCCGGCGCCGAAATGATCGTGATCGAGGCGGTACCGGAGCCGCTCGCGCGCGCGATCGCCACCGAATCGAAGGCCCTGACGATCGGCATCGGGGCCAGCGTCGCCTGCAGCGGCCAGGTCCTGGTGCTGCACGACATGCTCGGCGTTGCGGTCGACAAGCGGCCGCGCTTCGTGAAGAACTTCCTGCTCGAAGCCGGCAGCGTTGAGGCCGCCGCGCGCGCTTACCTCGCCCAGGTGCAGTCGGGACAATTTCCGACCGCGGAACACGTCTACCCGGATTCGAACTGACGCGCGTGCGACCTCGAACATGAACAAGCCCGATTCGCCCACGCCGCTGACCCAGCTCTTGATCGACCGCGACCCGGCGGCAGTGAATTTGCGCCGCCGGCGCCCGTGGTGGAAGAGCCGCTGGACTTGGGCAGCAGTGGCGCTGGTACTGGTGGCCGTGGGCGGGGCGCTGCTGCAAGGGCACCGGCCGGTGCCCGTCGAGCTGGGCACCGTGGCAGCGGTTTACCCGTCCACAGCGGTGGCGGTCCTGAGCGCGACCGGGCACGTTTCGGCCGCTACCCACGCCTCGGTGTCCAGCAAGGGCACCGGCCGCCTGGAGTGGCTCGGTGTGCAGGAAGGCCAGCGGCTCCGCAAGGACGAGGTGATTGCGCGGCTGGAAAGCCGCGACGTGCGGGCGCAGCGCGACCAGGCCGCCGCCAGCGTGGAGGCGGCCAGAGCCAACCTGGCCCAGGGCCAGGCCGAGCTGGTCGACGCCGACCTGGCGCTGAAGCGGACGCGCGATCTGGCGCAACGCAATTTCATTTCGTCGTCCGAGGTGGACTCGTCGGTGGCGCGGCACGACAAGGCCGCGGCCGCGATCGCCTCGCTGCAAGCTCAGATCGGCGTGGCCCAGGCCAACCTGCGCGTCGCCGACGTGGCGGTCGAGCAAACGCTGATCCTGGCTCCGTTCAACGGCGTCGTGCTGACCAAGAACGCCAATGTCGGCGACATCCTGACGCCGTTTTCGGCCGCCTCGGGCACGACCGGCGCCGTCGTGACGATGGCCGACATGAGCACGCTCGAGGTCGAGGCGGACGTGTCGGAATCGTCGATCGCCCGGATCTCGCCCGGGCAGCCGGCCGAGATCCAGCTGGACGCGTTTCCCGAGCTGCGCCTGGCGGGCCGCGTCAGCCGGATCGTGCCGGACGTGGATCGCAGCAAGGCGACGCTGCTGGTCAAGGTGCACTTCGACGAGACCGACTCGCGGGTGCTGCCGGACATGAGTGCCAAGGTCGCCTTTCTGTCGCGCCGCCTGGAATCGTCGGAGCGCGCGCCGGTGGCGGCGGTGCGGCCCGAAGCGATCGTCAAGCGGGGCGGCAAGAGCTACGTGTTCGTGGTGCCGGCAGACCCGGGCGAGGCGGCCGCACGCGCCGCGATGACCGAGGTGCGGGTGGGGGAGCGCATCGGCGACATGGTGCGTGTCGAAGGCGTCAGCGCCGGCACCCGGATCGTGATCGGAGCGCCGAACAATCTGCCCGACGGTGCGCGGGTGGCCGCCCAGAAAGCCTGACACATGGAGGATTCGGCAGGCGCCACCGTGGCGGCGGCCCGCGCGGGCGGCCGCAGCGCCGGTGTGCCGCTGGTGCAGATCCGCCATCTGTCCAAGAGCTATCGGCGTGGCGCCCAGCATGTGCCAGTGCTTACTGACGTAAACCTTTCGATCGCCAGCGGCGACTTCGTCGCGATGATGGGGCCCTCGGGCTCCGGCAAGACGACGCTGCTGAACCTGATCGCCGGCATCGACAAGCCCGACGACGGCCAGTTGCTGGTGGCCGGGCAGGACATCACGCAGATGGGCGAGACCGCCCTGGCGTCGTGGCGCGCAGAAACGGTCGGCTTCGTGTTCCAGTTCTACAACCTGATGCCGGTGCTCAGTGCGCTGGAAAACGTCGAGCTGCCACTGCTGCTGACCGGCCTTTCGCGCACCCAGCGCCGCAACCGGGCCGAGCTGATGCTCGAGCTGGTCGGCCTGTCCGACCGCCTCGAGCACCGTCCGAACGAGCTGTCGGGCGGCCAGCAGCAGCGGGTGGCCATCGCCCGCGCGCTGGTGACCGACCCGGTGCTGATCATCGCGGACGAGCCGACCGGCGACCTGGATCGCTCCTCGGCCGCTGACATCCTGAAGCTGCTGGAGCGGCTGAACGTCGAGCTGGGCAAGACGATCACGATGGTCACGCACGATCCGCGCGCGGCCGAAGCGGCCCACCACCTGATCTACCTGGACAAGGGCCAGCTCACCGATACGTCGCCGTTCTCCGGACAGTAGGCTCCGATGGTCGCTCTCCCCTCGACTGTTGGCAGAAAGGTGGCCAGGCCAGCTCCGATGGTCGCTCACCCCTCTCCCCTTGGGGAGAGGGGCCGGGGGAGAGGGGCCCACAGGGTCAGTTCGACCTAACATGTTCCTGCGACTTGCGCTGCGCAATGCGTTCCGAGCCCGGCTGCGCAGCGCCCTGACGCTGCTGGGCCTGGTCATTGCGCTGGTCGCCTACGGCCTGCTGCAGACGGTCGTGGGGGCCTGGAACGCGGGCGTCGAGATGGCCTCGGCCACCCGGGTCGTCACCCGCAGCGCCATTTCGCTGACGTTTTCGCTGCCGCTGTACTACCGCGACCGTATCCGCGCCGTCGAGGGCGTGCGGCGCGTCGCCTCTTCCAACTGGTTCGGCGGGGTGTGGCGCGATGAGAAGTCGTTTTTCGCGCAATTCGCGGTCGACGCCGAAAACTTCTTCCCGATCTACCCGGAGTTCGTGTTCAAGCCCGGCGAGTTCAACGACTTCCTGCGCGATCGCCAGGGTTGCGCGGTGGGCCGTCAGCTGGCCGACCTGTACGGCTTCAAGGTCGGCGACAAGCTGCCGATCCGCGGCACCATCTACCCGGGCAACTGGGAATTCCGCATCCGCGCGATCTACGAAGGCCGGGACACCTCTGCCATCACGCGACAGATGTACTTCCACTTCGACTACCTGAACGAGTACCTGAAGCTGAAATACCCGACCCGGGCCAACCGGGTCGGCGTCTTCGTGATGGACCTGGCCGACCCCGAGCGGGTGGCCGACGTGTCGCACGAGATCGATTCGCAATTCCGCAATTCGCTCGCCGAGACGCTGACCGAGAGCGAGCGCTCGTTCCAGCTCAACTTCCTGTCGATGTTCGGCACCATCGTCCGCATCGTCTCGGGCGTGTCGTACGTGGTGATCGTCATCATCCTGGCCGTGACCGCCAATACGATGGCGATGACAGCGCGCGAGCGGCTGTCGGAGTACGCGACCCTGAAGACGCTCGGTTTCGGGCCGGGCTTCGTGGCGCGGTTGATTCTGGCCGAGAGCGTGCTGCTGTGCGGGATCGGCGCCCTGGCGGCGCTGCTGCTGACCCGGCCGGTGGCGGCCGCCTTTCATCGCGCTACGGCTGGCATGTTCGCCCGCTTCGAGGTGTCCGCGCACACGCTGCAGATGGAGGCGGCCTGCGCGCTGGCGGTCGGGCTGATCGCCGCGCTGGCGCCGATGGCGCGCGCCTCGCGAGTGCGGATCGTGGAGGGGCTGAGGCATGTGGGGTGAGCATGAGACGTGAGCCCTCACCCCCGTCCCCTCTCCCGCTGCGCGGGCGAGGGGCGATCGGGCGTCGCAAGTATGTGGGCCGTCCGCAGGGGCACGCGGTATCGCCCCTCGCCCGCGTAGCGGGAGAGGGGACGGGGGTGAGGGCGCGGAGTAAAAAATGCGCGTTCCGCTGAGCTACGTCGCGCGCAACCTGTGGGTGCGCCGGCTGACCACGGTGCTCACCGCCGGCGGCATGGCGCTGGTCGTGTTCGTGTTCAGCGCGGTGTTGATGCTGGACGCGGGCCTGAAGGCCACGATGATCTCCAGCGGCAGCGACTCGAACGTGGTGATCATCCGCAAGGGATCGGACACCGAGGTGCAAAGCGGACTGGAGCGCGATACGGCCGCCGTGGTGGAGACGCTGCCGCAGGTCGCGCGCGGCCCCGACGGCGGCACGCTGGTGTCGCGCGAGATCGTGGTACTGGACTCGCTCAGCAAGCGCGGAGGCGCCCAGCGCACCAACGTGCCGGTGCGGGGCCTGTCGACGATCGGAGTGCAACTGCGCGGCCAGGTGCGGCTGGTCGAGGGCCGGATGTTCCGGCCGGGGGCGAGCGAAGTGATCGTGGGCAATTCGGTGGCGCACGATTTCAGCGGCGTCAGCGTCGGGCAGACCCTGCACTTCGCGCAGCGTCAGTGGCTGATCGTCGGCCGCTTCGATGCGCAGCGCAGCGCGTTCGATTCGGAGATCTGGGGCGACTGCGAGCAGCTGCAGCAGGCATTCCGGCGCACGGTCTACTCGTCGCTGATCGTGCGCCTGGCCTCGCCCTCCGGCTTCGAGGCGCTGCGCGACGCCATCGATGCCGATCCGCGCCTGCAACTGCAGGCCCGGCGCGAGCGCCGCTACTACGAGGACCAGTCGCGCCAGATGTCCGATTTCATCCGGATCCTCGGCCTGACGCTGTCGGTGATCTTTTCGCTCGGCGCGATGATCGGCGCGGCCATCACGATGTACGCCTCGGTGGCCACCCGCACCGCCGAGATCGGCACGCTGCGCGCGCTGGGCTTCGCGCGGCGCTCGATCCTGATCGCGTTTCTGCTCGAATCGATGCTGCTCGCGCTGGCCGGCGGCCTGGCCGGACTGGCTGCCGCCTCGATGCTGCAGGCGGTGCGCATCTCGACCACCAACTTCCAGACCTTCTCGGAGCTGGCGTTCTCCTTCGAACTGACGCCGGGCGTGGCCGCGCGCTCGATCGTGTTCGCCCTGATGATGGGGCTGGCCGGCGGCGTGCTGCCGGCGGCCAAGGCCGCGCGCATGCGCATCGTGGACGCGCTGCGCGCGAGCTGAGCGATGCATCGCAGCGCGTCCGCGCGATTTAAACCATATGTCCTCAATGTCATATCGGTCGCTCGACGGCACGATCGGCCGCGTGAGCGAAGGGTCGGCGCTGCATCGATGCCGCTTGTCGCCTGAAACGCACCAGAGACTGGCGCGGTGGTTCCGATTGGAGTAGCGTTTTTCTCGCAGTCGATGGCCGCGCTGCGTTTACTGGCTCCCCGTGCTCAGGCTTTTATAGCTCCTCCGCGTTGCACGTCGAAGTTCCGCCACAGTACCTCCTCCAGCCACTCCGCATCGTCCATGGATTCATCGCTTGCGCGCCGCGGGCGCTTCCCGCGCATTCGATAAAGAGCTTTGATATGCCCACAGGCGTTGTTAAGTGGTTCAATGAGACAAAAGGATTCGGATTCATCAAACCCGATGATGGCGGCAGCGACGTTTTCGCTCACTACAGCGGCATCAAATCCAAGGGATTCAGAACGCTGAAGGAAAACCAGCGCGTCGAGTACCAGGTCCAGCAAGGGCAAAAAGGGCCTCAGGCCGTCGAGATCGTGCCGTTGGCCTGAGCCGGGGTTCAGGACCGCAGGCACGCGGCGCAGCCGACGAGGCCGCGGTCCCTGGAACATCTGGCGCAGTCATCCCGCTAGATGCTGGCGCGCTGGTTTCCGCAGTCGATAATTGCGATCATCGCGGTCGTGGGTCGCGCCGTTTTTAAAAAACCACAAAGGGGAGCAGAATTTAAATCATGAGCGCCGTACCCTCGCGAGCAGGGTCGCTGTCCGCACCGGCGGCTGTACGCCATCCGCGACTGATTCAATGGGTGGAGCGGATCGCACGGCTCACCACGCCCGAGCGCATCGTCTGGTGCGACGGATCGCGCGCGGAATACGAGCGGCTGTGCGATCAAATGGTGGCCACCGGGATGCTGCGGCGCTTAAATCCGCTGAAGCGGCCGAACTCGTATCTGGCCTGGTCCGACCCGCAGGACGTTGCACGGGTCGAGGATCGCACATTCATCTGCAGCCAGCTCCGCGAAGACGCGGGCCCGACCAACAATTGGGTCGCGCCGGACGAGATGCGCGGCACGCTCGATCGGGTGTTTGCCGGCTGCATGCGCGGCCGCACCATGTACGTGGTGCCGTTTTCGATGGGGCCAGTGGGCAGTCACTTCGCTCAGAACGGCGTAGAACTGACCGACAGCCCGTACGTCGTCGTCAACATGCACCTGATGACCCGAGTGGGCAAGGCGGTGCTGGAGGCGCTGGGCGAAGCGGGGCCTTTCGTTCCGTGCGTGCATTCGGTCGGCTCGCCGCTGGCCCCCGGCCAGGCGGACGCGCGATGGCCCTGCAGCCCGACCAAGTACATCGTGCACTTTCCGGAATCGCGCGAGATCTGGAGTTTCGGCTCCGGCTACGGCGGCAATGCCCTGCTCGGGAAAAAGTGCCTGGCGTTGCGCATCGCATCCGTGATGGGGCGCGACGAGGGCTGGCTCGCCGAGCACATGCTGATCATGGCCGTGACCACGCCGCAGGGGCGCAAATTTCACTTGGCGGCCGCATTCCCGTCCGCTTGCGGCAAGACCAATTTCGCGATGCTGGTGCCGCCGGGGCAATTTGCCGGCTGGAAGGTGACCACGATCGGCGAAGACATCGCCTGGATCCGCCCGGGCCCGGACGGACGCCTGTATGCGATGAACCCGGAGGCGGGCGTGTTCGGTGTGGCGCCGGGAACCGGCGTGAGGACCAACCCGAACGCCATCGGCATGCTGCATGCGAACGTGATCTTCACGAATGTCGCTCTCACCGACGACGGCGACGTGTGGTGGGAAGGCTTGTGCGAGCCCCCCGCCCACTGCACCGACTGGCAGGGTCGCGACTGGACCCCCGAGATCGCAGCCGCCGAACAGCGCAAGGCGGCGCATCCGAATTCACGCTTCACGGTGGCGGCCTCGCAATGCCCCTCGATCGATTCGGACTGGGAAAATCCGTCGGGCGTTCCGATCGACGCCTTCGTGTTCGGCGGCCGCCGCTCCTCCACAGTCCCCCTGGTCACCGAGGCGAGGAACTGGCACGAGGGCGTTTACATGGCGGCCACGCTCGCATCGGAAACGACCGCCGCCCAGGCCGGCTCGCTGGGCGTGCTGCGGCGCGATCCGTTCGCCATGCTGCCCTTCCTTGGTTATCACGTGGGTGACTACTTCCGGCATTGGCTGGCCCTGGGCGAACAGGTTGCGGCCCATGGCGCGCGGCAACCGAAGGTCTTCTCGGTGAACTGGTTTCGCACGGATCAGGCCGGCCGCTTCGTCTGGCCCGGCTACGCCGAGAACATGCGCGTGCTCGAATGGATTGTGGGTCGCGTAGCCGGTATCAGCCAGGGCGCCGAGACCTTCCTGGGGGTGGTGCCGCGGTTCGGCGACTTGCGTTGGGACGGCCTGCGCTTCGACCCGGCGACTTTCGAGCGGGCCACCGAGCTGTCGAGCGAGCACTGGCGGCGCGAGCTGCAGTCGCACGCCGAGTTTTTCTCGAAGATGGGTGAGCGGGTTCCGGCCGAGCTGCACTCCGTTCGACAGCGCCTGGCCGAACGGCTTGGCTGACACGGGCCGGGTTGCCACCCCTCGGGCCGACGGCGAAGCGCCAGCGGGCGCCACGACCTCAGTCCTTCGGATAGCGCGGCAATCGGCGATATCGTTGGGCTACCAGCGCCCCGCGAGACGCGGTTCAATTTAAGCTGGGCGCGCTGTGCGCGGGCGGCGTCGATGGCTTCGGTGGGCGCTTACTCTCTGTACGGTTGTTTACGGCGTACACTGAAGTTGCTGCTTTGGCCCTCGTTTCGAGGACCGACTGTCCGTGGCTTCAGACTGAGGTCGGATCACCGCTCTGAAGGCGAGTGCTCGCTCCCATAGAGGACCCCCATGACAGGCAGGCACTCCGAGTTTCAATCGACCGACTTTGCCATCACGTCGGTGAACGTTCCTGACCGGCTGGACCTGCGCGAAGTCGACGATCGCAAGCAGCAGGACGAGGCTTCGTTTTATGCGAAGCGCCGCTCGGCGGTTCGAATCTGGGGGCGCCGCCTGCTGCCGTACGCGATCCTGGCGGCGTTCGTTGTGGTCGCCGGCAGCTGGCTGGCGGAGCAGCGGGAGATCCTCGGTGCCAACCGCATCTCGCAGCGGCTGTCGTCCGTGCTCCACGTTCCGGTGGTCATTCAGGACACCCGCTTCCGCACCACCCCGTCTCCGGCGATGGTGCTGAGTGGGGTCGACTTGGGCGGTCAGGTTCGACTGGATGAGGTCACCCTGGAGTTCACCGCCCCAAGCCTATGGCGAGCTGTGATGTCCCGCCAGAGCCGCTGGGGAGACATCGTGGTGTCGCCGACCTCGCTGAGTTTCGACCAGGCCAACCAGCTGCTGACCTGGCTGACCTCACTGGACCACGTGGTGCCGGACAGCGTCACCCGCGTACGGTTCGCGCAGCTACGCTTCTCGGGCAGCGGCCTGCTGCCGGACCGCTACGAGGCGGTGGTACGGCGCGAGTCCAATGGCCAGTTCAATTCCGCCATCCTGCGTCGCCTGGACACCCCGGGCAGCATGCAGTTGTTGCTCACACCGGATCGGGCCGGGGGGCCGATCGCGTTCGAGTGTGACGCGGCCGACTGGCAGCCACCGTTCACTCCCCACACGTCCTGGTCCGAGCTCGTCGCGAGCGGGCACGTCAGCGCCAGCGCGATCGACGTGGAGAAGTTCGCGCTCGGGTCGGGATTTGGCGCCCTCGAGGGGCAACTGCTGGTCCGCCGTCAGGGGCACGCGGTGCCGCCCTGGATCGTGAGCGGTCAGGTGAGCACGGTTGGCATCGACGTTGCGAGCTTGATTCAACAGGTCGCCAGCCAGAACTCCAAGGCGTCGCCCGGCGGGGCTGCCGCGGAGACCGCACCCAGCCCGAGCTCGAAGGCACCCGCCAGCGCAAACGCACCGGAACCCGCCCCGCCGATGGCGGGTACGGCAGCGATCGACGGCGTGCTCAGCGGCGCCGGTGTCACCCCGGAGGATGCCTTGAGCCGGTTGATCGCCGGCGGCGAGATCAAGGTTCGCAGCGCGTCGCTCAACGGGATCAACCTGGGGTATGCCGCCAGTCGACCGACCGCGCACGCCTCAGGCACCGGCGCATCGACGCGCTTCACGCAGTTCGAGACGTCCTTCATCGCCGGCGGCGACGGGGTCGTGTTCCGAAAGATCCGCGGTCTGGCCGGCGCGCTTTCGGCGCACGGCGAACTGACGGTCGCGCCCGATCTGGCACTGAACGGGTTGCTGCACGTCGACCTGGGCGGAGCCAGGATCCAGGCGCCCCTGCGAATTCACGTTCGCGGAACGCTGACCCATCCTGAATTCGGCCGCTGATCCGCCTACGCTGCTGCGCAGCTACCCGCCTCCGCGGCTTCGCCGCTACGGCGTGCAAGCCGGCGGGATGTTCCACGTGGAACGTGCTTGCATTTCTACTGCCGTGCGGGACGGGTAGCCGCGAGGCAGCCTGGGGCGGTTTCACGTGGAACATCGGCACAGAGCTTGCCCGCCGTAGCGGCGAAGCCGCGGAGGCGGGTAGCTGCGAAGCAGCGTAGGCGGGCGTTAAGCCACAGTTTTATACTTGCGCGTTTCGTTCAAACCGGCGGGCCGGGAGGCCGGCGCGATGGCATCTGAAAACGACTTCGACGTGATCGTGATCGGGGGCGGTCACGCTGGAACGGAAGCCAGCCTGGCCTGCGCCCGCCTTGGCGCATCTACGCTGCTGGTCACGCACAACCTGGAAACGCTCGGCCAGATGTCCTGCAATCCATCGATTGGGGGCATCGGCAAAGGCCACCTGGTCAAGGAGATCGACGCACTCGACGGCGCGATGGCCCTGGCGGCGGACGAGGCCGGCATTCAGTTCAGGATCCTGAACGGATCCAAGGGACCGGCCGTGCAGGCGACGCGCGCCCAGGCTGACCGGGTCCTGTATCGCAAGGCCATCCGTTCTGTCCTGGAGCGCCAGCCTAATCTGCGCCTGTTTCAACAGACGGTCGACGACCTGCTGATTGAAGGCGATCGCGTAGCCGGTGTCGCGACGCAATCGGGGATCCGGTTCAGCGCGCGCTGCGTCGTGCTCACGACGGGCACGTTCCTGAACGGCCTGATCCATGTTGGACTTGAGCACCATTCAGCGGGACGGGCCGGAGATCCCCCGTCGCTGACGCTCGCGCGCCGCCTGGCCGAGCTGAGTCTGCCTCGCGGTCGCCTGAAGACCGGCACGCCACCCCGGTTGGATGGACGCACGATCGCCTTCGATCGAACGCAGTGCCAGCCCGGGGACTGCAATCCGATACCTGTCTTCTCGTTCCTGGGCTCCGCCGAGCGCCATCCACCGCAGCTACCCTGCTGGATCACTCACACCAACTCCGAGACCCATCGGATCATCCGCGCCAACCTGGATCGCTCGCCGATGTATTCGGGCGTGATCGAAGGCGTCGGGCCACGCTACTGCCCGTCGATCGAAGACAAGGTCCATCGGTTTGCGAGCAAGGACTCACACCAGATCTTTCTGGAACCGGAAGGACTGTCCACGCACGAGTTCTATCCAAACGGGATTTCGACCTCACTGCCGTTCGATGTGCAATTGGAGCTCGTGCACAGCATCCGCGGTCTGGAGGATGCGCACGTGCTCCGGCCCGGCTACGCGATCGAATACGACTACTACGACCCGCGCTCGCTTCACCCGACGCTGGAAACGCGCGCCATCGCAAACCTGTTCTTCGCGGGCCAGATCAACGGCACTACCGGGTACGAGGAGGCGGCCGCTCAGGGTTTGCTCGCGGGGTTGAACGCAGGCCTGCGAGCGCTCGGCCGGGACAGCTGGTATCCGCGGCGCGACCAGGCATACCTGGGTGTGCTGGTCGACGATTTGATCACCCGGGGCGTCACCGAGCCGTACCGGATGTTCACCAGTCGCGCCGAATACCGGCTGTCATTGCGCGAAGACAACGCTGACCTGCGGCTGACCGAAGTCGGTCGCCGGCTCGGGTGCGTCACCGAGGCCCGATGGGACCACTTCAGCCGCAAGCGCGATGCCGTGGCGCGCGAACTGGAGCGTCTGAAGTCCACGTGGGTGAACCCTCGCATACTTGAGAACGACGGGTCAGAGCGGATCCTCGGAAAGACTTTGGAAAGGGAGTACACACTCTTCGCGCTCTTGAAGCGCCCGGAGGTGCGCTACGCAGACTTGATGGGCCTGGCCTCGACGCAGGGCGATGCAACCAGCAGCCCGCCCGCTTCCGAGCCCCTGGACCCGGAAGTCACCCGCCAGGTCGAAATCGCTGCCAAGTACGACGGCTATATCGCGCGTCAGCGCCTGGAAGTGGCGCGCCACGAATCGCACGAAACCACTCCAATTCCGGAAGCGACCGACTATTCTGCTGTGCCCGGGTTGTCGGTCGAGGTTCGGCAAAAGCTCGACGCGCATCGGCCGGCAACGATCGGCCAGGCCGGCCGGATCTCCGGCGTAACGCCCGCTGCCATTTCGCTGCTGCTGGTGCATCTGAAGCGGATGCGCCACCGCGGATCAGCGACCGATCCGCTCCGCGGCGACCTTGTCCATGGCACCCGCTCCGCTGGCGAACTGGCCGCCTGAGCCGGCCGGCCACCGCACGCGCGGCCCTGTGCAGCCCGACACGTCCGACTCCGGCGTCACGTTGGACGCGCCATCGATCGCCGCCCACGCGCGCGCGCTGGGCGTGGATCTGACCGAAGCCCAGTCCGAAAAGCTGGCGCGCTTCGCACTTCTGCTGACGCGCTGGAACCGCATCCACAACCTGACCGCAATCACCCGCCCCGAAGAGCTGCTGAGCGTGCACCTGCTGGACAGCCTGAGCCTTGCCCCAGAGCTGCCGGCGGTCCCGCCGCTGAGGATCCTGGACGCGGGAGCCGGCGCCGGTCTGCCCGGCCTGCCGCTGGCGATCGCGCTGCCCGGGCATCACTTCACGCTGGTCGATGCGGTGTCCAAGAAGTGCGCGTTCATGACCCAGGCGCGCCTCGAGCTGGGCCTGCACAACGTCGAGGTGCTGCACCGGCGGCTGGAGCAGCTGCGCGGAGCGCGCTTCGACGTGATCGTGTCGCGCGCACTGGGCTCGCTCGCCGCCCTCGTGTCGCTGACGCGGCCAGCGCTGGCGCCGCGCGGACGCTGGATCGCGATGAAGGGGCGTCTGCCGCAGCAGGAACTGGCGCAGCTGCCCGCGGACGTCGTGGCGGCGCGCACGGTTACACTGCGCGTACCTTTGCTCGATCAGGAGCGCCACCTCGTCGTGCTGCAGCCCGTGGCGAGCCGACCGGAAGAGCGTACTTGACCCGGATCTTTTGCATCGCCAACCAGAAGGGCGGCGTCGGCAAGACGACGACCGCCGTTAACCTATCCGCTGGACTGGCCGCCCAGGAGCAGCGGGTGCTGCTGATCGACCTGGATCCTCAGGGCAACGCCACGATGGGCAGCGGCGTGGACAAGCGCACGCTGAACCGCACCGTTTATCACGTGCTGCTGGGCCTGGCCAGCGCCGCCGAAGCGACCGTGCGCCCGCCCGACGGAACGTACGACCTGATCGGAGCCAATCGCGAGCTGGCCGGCGCCGAGATCGAACTGGTCGACCTGGACCACCGTGAATTGCGTCTGCGCAGGGCGCTGGAGCCGCTGGCCGACACGTACGACTTCGTGCTGATCGACTGCCCGCCTTCGCTGTCGCTGCTGACGCTGAACGGCCTGTGCGCCGTGCAGGGCGTGATCATCCCGATGCAATGCGAGTACTTCGCCCTGGAGGGACTGACCGACCTGGTCAACACCATCAAACGGGTTCACGCCGGCCTGAACCACGACCTGCAGCTGATCGGCCTGCTGCGCGTGATGTTCGATCCGCGCATGACGTTGCAGCAGCAGGTGTCGGAGCAGCTGGAGTCGCATTTCGGCGACAAGGTGTTCCGCACGATCATTCCCCGCAACGTGCGCCTGGCCGAAGCTCCGAGCCACGGCGTGCCCGGGGTCGTGTTCGATCGCAACGCGCGCGGAGCGCAGGCCTATGTGTCGTTCGGGGCCGAAGTGATCGAGCGGGTCCGATCGATGCGAGACGGCTCATGATGATTCGAAGACCGAAAGGGCTCGGACGCGGACTGGACGCGTTGCTGGGCGAAACCGGGGCGGCGGTGGAAGCGCCGCCCGGCTCGCCGCACGTGCTGCCGCTGGCGCAACTGCGCCCCGGCCGCTATCAGCCCCGCACGAAAATGGATCCCGAAGCCCTGAGCGAGCTGGCCGATTCGATCCGCGCTCAGGGCGTGATCCAGCCGATCCTGGTGCGCCCGCTCGGCGAGGAGACCTACGAGATCATCGCCGGCGAGCGGCGCTTCCGTGCTGCGCAGCTCGCGGGTCTGGACGAAGTCCCGGTGCTGGTAAAGCTGGTGGCCGACGAGGCGGCCCTGGCGATCGCGCTGATCGAGAACATACAGCGCGAGGACCTGAACGCGCTCGAGCAGGCCCATGGCGTGCAACGGCTGATCCGCGAATTCGGATTCACGCACGAGCAGGCGGCGCAGGCGATTGGCCGATCGCGCAGCGCCACCACCAACCTGCTGCGCCTGCTGAACCTGGCGAGCCCGGTCCAGCAGCTCCTGATGGACGGCGCGGTCGAAATGGGACACGCGCGCGCGCTGCTGCCGCTGCAGGCCGCCGAGCAGATCCAGCTCGGACAGCACATCGCGGCACGGGGCCTTTCGGTGCGCGAGGCCGAAGCGCTGGTCGAGCGCGCGCTTCGGCCAGCGCGCCCGCCCGCAGCCCGGCCGGCGGCGGACCGCGACGTGGCCCGCCTGCAGGAGGAACTGTCTGATGCGCTGGGTACCACCGTTGCGATCCGCGTGGCCGCCAAAGGCAAGGGACAGATCAGGATCGAGTTCGCCAGCCTGGATCAGCTGCAGGGCCTGATCGACCGCTTGCGCCTGTGACATTGCCTTGCGCGACATCAAAAGCGCGGGGCCAGCTCAACTTGCTCTGGATGACACGGCACCGTAAACTTTACCGGCTGTGGGGGAGATGGCCGCGGTGTCGCGTCACCAGGATGCCGGCGATCGTGCGTGCAGCGTAGCCGCGGCGAGGCCCAGCGATGTTCCGGGTCGTCGTCGTGCAGTTTCTCACCTCGATGGTCGTTGCGGCGGGTGCGTGGGCGATCGGAGGCCAGCACGCGGCGGTTTCGTCGTTGCTGGGTGGTTTTGCATGCACTCTGCCCAATGGCTTGTTTGCGTTGAATCTGGCGTGGCTCGGGCACCTGCCACAGTCACGCGCGGGCAACAGCGGATCGGGACGTGCGAAGTATGCGCTCACACTCCTGGCCGGTGAGTTCATCAAGGTCGTCCTGACGATCGGGCTGCTGTTTCTGATCGCCCGGACGGTGCGGGACGTGGTCTGGCCGGCGCTGATCGCTGGGGTCGCCGCCGTGTTGTTGATGCAAGGTGCTGCGCTGATCCGGCGGTGAACCGTACCGGCAGGCCGGCAGGAAACTAGAAATCAAAAAATGGCATCCGCCGAATCCGTGACGGGCTCCGAGTACATCGCGCACCATCTGCGCCAGTTTGCCAGCGCCCCGCAAAACGGCCTGTTCGACTTTTCCATCATCCATTACGACACGGTCGCCTTTTCGCTGCTGACGCTGGCCCTGGTCATGCTGGCGCTGCACCTGGTGGCGCGCCGCTTCACCGCCGGCGCACCGGGCCGCCTGCAGGCCGCCATCGAGGCCCTGGTCGAGCTGGTCGACGAACAGGCCAAGGCGATCGTCCCGGTCGACCGCACCTACGCCGCGCCGCTGGCGCTGACCGTTTTCCTGTGGGTCACGCTGATGAACGCGGTCGACCTGCTGCCGGTCGACCTGATCCCGCGGGTGGCCGGATGGTTCGGATTCGAGCACCTGCGCCCCCTGGTGACGGCCGACGTGAACGCGCCGCTCGGCATGGCGCTGGGCGTGCTGGTGCTGTCGTTGTACTACGGTATCAAGATCAAGGGCCTGTTCGGCTTCCTGAAAGAGCTGTTCACGGCGCCCTTCGGACAGGTGCACCTGAGCCTGAACCCGCTGACCTGGGTGGGGGCGCTGTTCCTGGCAGCCGCCAACTTCGGACTGAACATCATCGAGTACGTCTCCAAGACGTTCTCGATGGGGATGCGGCTGTTCGGCAACATGTACGCCGGCGAGCTGCTGTTTTTCCTGCTCGCGCTGCTGGGCGGCGGCATCGCGCTGAACTCGCTGCACGGCGCGCTGGTCAGCTTCTTCCTGGCCATCGGCCACGCGCTCCTGGGTGCGGCGTGGGCCATATTCCACATCCTGATCATCGTGCTGCAGGCCTTCATTTTCATGATGCTGACCCTGGTCTACATCGGCCAGGCCCAGGAATCGCACGCCGCGCACTGACGCACCCGACCCGATTTCAATTCACGCTCATATATGGATAGGAGAAACAATGACTAACGTCGGCCTGGTCGCCATCGCCTGCGGCCTGATCATCGGACTGGGCGCCAGCGGCGCCTGCATCGGCATCGGCATCATGTCCGGCAAGTTCATCGAATCGTCGGCGCGCCAGCCCGAACTGATGAACGCGCTGCAGACCAAGGTCTTCCTGCTGCTGGGGCTGATCGACGCGTCGTTCATCATCGGAACCGGCATCGCGCTGTGGTTCGCGACCGCCAGCCCGTTCAAGGGCTGAGCGCGCCCGGCTCGATTCTGGTCCATCAACCATCGCGGGGGGGATCCGCAAGGTCCCCTTCGCACGTCCGGGTGCCGCATGAACCTGAATGCCACGCTATTCGTCCAGGCCGTCGCCCTTTTCATCGCCGGCTGGATCACGATGAAGTTCTTCTGGCCGCTGCTGATCCGCGCGTTGGACGAGCGGCGCCAGAAGATCGCCGACGGCCTGGCCGCCGCCGAGCAGGGAACCCGCAGCCTGGGTGAAGCCCAGCGCCGGGTCGCGCTGCTCGACTCCGAGGCCCGCTCCCGCGCCCAGACGCTGATCGCCGACAGCGAGAAGCGCGCCCAGGCAATCATCGAGCAGGCCAAGGCGCAGGCCAAGGTCGACGGCGACCGCCTGATCGAGGCCGCCCGTGCCGAGGCCGAGCAGCAGGTGGTGCGCGCCAAGACGGTGCTGCGCGACCAGGTCGCCGCGCTGGCCGTGGCCGGCGCCGAGCAGATCCTGAAGCGCGAGGTCAACGTCAAGGTTCACGCCGAGCTGCTCAACCAGCTCAAGGCGCAGTTGTAGCCATGGCCGAGCTCTCGACCGTCGCCCGACCCTACGCCGGGGCCCTGTTCTCGACGGCCGCCGCCAAAGGCGCCACCGACGCCTGGCTGCCGCTGCTGCAGGCACTGGCGCAGGCGGTGGCCCAACCGCAAGTGGCCAGCATCGCGTCCGACCCGCGCCTGTCCGACGCGCAGACCTTCGACCTGATCCGCGCCGTCGTGCCCGCCCCACTGCCCCAGGAGCTCGCCACTTTCCTGAAGCTGGTGATCGAGAACGACCGCCTGGCGACCCTGCCCGAGGTCGCCGCGCAGTTTCGCGCCCTGAAGAACGACGCCGACGGCACGGCCGACTGCCTGATCGAGACGGCCTTCGAGCTCAGCGATGCCCAGCTCGGCGACCTGCTCCAGGGCCTCGGCCGCAAGTTCCCGGGCCGGCTCAAACCGGAGCTGCGGCTGCAACCGCAACTGATCGGCGGCGTGCGCGTCACGGTGGGCGACCGCGTGCTGGACGGCTCGGTGCGGGCCCGTCTGGACGCGATGCGCGCGCAACTGACTACGTAACAACGATGGCCCGGAGTCCGACATGCAACTGAACCCTTCCGAAATCAGCGAGCTGCTCAGGAGCCGCATCCAGCAGCTGGGCGTCGACACCGATGTCCGTACCCAGGGCGTCGTGGTGACGGTGACCGACGGGATCTGCCGGATCCACGGCCTGTCCGACGCGATGCAAGGCGAGATCCTGGAGTTCAAGGACAACACCTTCGGCCTGGCGCTGAACCTGGAGCGCGATTCGGTCGGCAGCGTGATCCTGGGCGACTACGTACACATCTCCGAGGGCGACATCGTCAAGACCACCGGGCGCATCCTGGATGTGCCGGTCGGCCCGGAGCTGCTCGGCCGCGTGGTCAACGCGCTGGGACAGCCGATCGACGGCAAGGGCGCGGTCAACGCCCAGGCGCGCGACGTGATCGAAAAGGTCGCGCCCGGCGTGATCTTCCGCAAATCGGTTTCGCAACCGGTGCAAACCGGCCTGAAGGCGATCGACTCCATGGTGCCGATCGGCCGCGGTCAGCGCGAGCTCATCATCGGCGACCGCCAGACCGGCAAGACGGCGGTCGCGATCGACACCATCATCAACTCCAAGGGCAAAGACCTGGTCTGCGTGTACGTGGCCATCGGCCAGAAGGCCTCCACCATCGCCAACGTGGTGCGCAAGCTGGAGGAGACCGGCGCGATGGCCTACACGATCGTCGTGGCCGCGGCCGCGTCCGAGTCGGCCGCCATGCAGTACATCGCTCCGTACTCCGGCTGCACCATGGGCGAGTACTTCCGCGACCGCGGCCAGGACGCGCTGATCATCTACGACGACCTGACCAAGCAGGCCTGGGCCTACCGCCAGATCTCGCTGCTGCTGCGCCGGCCGCCCGGGCGGGAAGCCTATCCCGGCGACGTGTTCTACCTGCACTCGCGCCTGCTGGAGCGCGCGGCGCGCGTGAACGAGGAGTACGTCGAGAAGTTCACCGGCGGCAAGGTCAAGGGCAAAACCGGGTCGCTCACCGCGCTTCCGATCATCGAAACGCAGGCCGGCGACGTCACCGCCTTCGTGCCGACCAACGTGATCTCGATCACCGACGGTCAGATCTTCCTGGAAACGGATCTGTTCAACGCCGGCATCCGGCCCGCCATCAATGCGGGCATTTCGGTGTCGCGGGTCGGTGGCGCCGCCCAGACCAAGGTCATCAAGAAGCTGGGCGGCGGGGTGCGCCTGGCCCTGGCCCAGTACCGGGAGCTCGCCGCGTTCGCGCAGTTCGCCTCGGACCTGGACGAGGCCACCCGCAAGCAGCTCGAGCGCGGCCGCATGGTCACCGAGCTGATGAAGCAGGCGCAGTATCAGCCGCTGGCGGTCTGGGAGCAGGCCGTGGTGCTGTTCGCGGTCAACAACGGCCAGTTCGACGATGTCGAGGTCGGCAAGGCGCTGGCGATGGAGAAGGCGCTGCGGGATGACCTCAAAGCCCGGCACCGGGCGCTGATCGATCGCATCGAGTCGACCAAGGACCTGACCAAGGACGACGAGGCGGCGCTGCTGGAGGCGATCAAGGCGTTCAAGGCGAGCGGCGCCGTCTAGGCGCGGTCCGGGCGCGGGGTCATTAAATGCCGAGCACCAAAGAGATCCGCCTGAAGATCAAGAGCGTGCAGAACACGCGCAAGATCACCAAGGCCATGCAGATGGTCGCCGCCTCCAAGATGCGCAAGGCGCAGGACCGGATGCGCGCGGCCCGGCCTTACGGCGACAAGATCCGCAATATCGTGGCGCGGCTGGCCCAGGCCAACCCGGAGTACCGACACCCGTTTGTCGTGCGGCGGCCCCAGATCCGGGCCGTCGGGCTGATTCTGGTGTCGACCGACAAGGGGCTGTGCGGCGGCTTGAACACCAACACGCAGCGCGCCGTGCTGGCCCGAGTGAAGCAGTGGGAAGCGGCGCAGCAGAAGCTGCAGGCCACCGCGATCGGCAACAAGGGGCTGGGCTTCCTGCAGCGCCTGCGCGCCAACATCACCTCGCAGCTGATCCAGCTGGGGGACACCCCGAACCTGGACAAGCTGATCGGGCCGGTCAAGGTGCAGCTGGACGCCTATGCGCGCGGCGAAGTCGATGCCGTCCATCTCGCCTATTCGCGCTTCATCAACACGATGAAGCAGGAGACCGTGATCGAGCAGCTGCTGCCGCTGTCCAGCGAGCGCTTTGCCCAGAGCGATGAGGAGCGTCGCGCCTACGCCTGGGACTACCTGTACGAACCCGATCCGCAGCGGGTGATCGACGAGCTGATGACGCGTTACGTGGAGGCCCTGGTGTACCAGGCGGTCGCCGAGAACATGGCCTCGGAGCAAAGCGCCCGGATGGTCGCGATGAAAGCGGCTTCCGACAACGCCAAGAAGCTGATCGACGAGCTGCAGCTCATCTACAACAAGACACGCCAGGCCGGCATCACCAAGGAGATTTCGGAAATCGTCGGTGGTGCCGCAGCCGTGGCTTGATCAGATTTCGAACATCGAGGCCCATATGTCCAAAGGAAGCATCGTTCAATCCATCGGAGCCGTCGTCGATATCGAGTTCCCGCGTGACCAGATGCCGCACGTGTACGACGCGCTGGTGCTGGAAGCCGATCCGACCAACCGTCTGGTCGAGCAAGGACTCACTTTCGAGGTGCAGCAGCAGCTGGGCGACGGCGTGGTGCGCACCATCGCGATGGGCTCCAGCGACGGCCTGAAGCGCGGCATGCAGGTTCGCGGCACCGGCGAAGGCATCAAGGTGCCGGTGGGCGCCGCAACGCTGGGCCGCATCATGGACGTGCTGGGGCGACCGATCGACGAGGGCGGCCCCATCAAGACCGAGGAGCGGCGCGAGATTCATCAGCCCTCGCCCAGCTTCGAGGAGCTGTCGCCCTCGGTCGAGCTGCTGGAAACCGGCATCAAGGTGATCGACCTGATCTGCCCGTTCGCCAAGGGTGGAAAGATCGGCCTGTTCGGCGGCGCCGGCGTCGGCAAGACCGTCAACATGCTGGAGCTGATCAACAACATCGCGACCCAGCATTCGGGCCTGTCGGTGTTTGCCGGGGTGGGCGAGCGCACGCGCGAAGGCAACGACTTCTACCACGAGATGATCGAGGCGGGCGTGGTCAAGCTCGACAACCTGCCCGAGTCGAAGGTCGCGATGGTGTTCGGCCAGATGAACGAGCCGCCCGGCAACCGGCTGCGCGTCGGACTGACGGGACTTACGATCGCCGAGCGTTTTCGCGACGACGGGCGCGACATCCTGTTTTTCGTCGACAACATCTACCGCTACACGCTGGCCGGCACCGAGGTGTCGGCGCTGCTGGGCCGCATGCCCTCGGCGGTCGGCTACCAGCCGACGCTGGCCGAGGAGATGGGCAAGCTGCAGGAGCGCATCGTCTCGACCAAGACCGGCTCGATCACGTCGGTGCAGGCCGTCTACGTGCCCGCCGACGACCTGACCGACCCCAGCCCGGCCACCACCTTCGGCCACCTGGACGCCACCGTGGTGCTCAGCCGCGACATCGCCTCGCTGGGCATCTATCCGGCGGTGGATCCGCTGGATTCGACCTCGCGCCAGGTCGACCCCAATACGATCGGCGAGGAGCACTACACGACCACCCGGCGCGTGCAGGCGACGCTGCAACGCTACAAGGAGCTGCGCGACATCATCGCGATTCTCGGCATGGACGAGCTGTCGCCCGAGGACAAGCTGGCGGTCACGCGCGCCCGCAAGATCCAGCGCTTCCTGTCGCAACCGTTCCACGTGGCCGAGGTCTTCACCGGTTCGCCGGGCAAGTACGTGCCGCTGAAAGAGACCATTCGCGGCTTCAAGATGCTGGTCGACGGCGAGTGCGATGCGATGCCCGAGCAGGCT